>Ga0256405_10002231_pt1 | contig 45983 bp, 43 predicted proteins | sample RumenRJG_02DNA_FD_189096 | JGI IMG/M metagenome (GOLD analysis project Ga0256405, IMG submission 189096) | Bovine rumen microbial communities from Lethbridge, Alberta, Canada - RJG_02 | ecosystem: Host-associated > Mammals > Digestive system > Stomach > Rumen | place: Canada: Alberta... | reverse complement strand
CCTTGTATTACCTTGTAAAATTCTACTTTTCCTGCCGTGCAGGAGGCACCAGACAGTCCTGTACCCCGTACTCCCCGTCCGCAGATCCTTGTATTACCTTGTAAAATTCTACTTTTCCTGCCGTGCAGGAGGCACCAGACAGTCCTGTACCCCCGTACTCCCCGTCCGCAGATCCTTGTATTACCTTGTAAAATTCTACTTTTCCTGCTACTATATCCACCATGATAGAACTGACAAGCAAGCAGCGCAAGCTGCTGGAAAAGGCCGCGCACCATCTGGAGCCGCTCGTCATCGTGGGACAGAACGGCGTTACGCCTTCCCTGACGGAACGAGTTGACGGGCAGCTGAAGGCGCATGAATTAATTAAGGTAAAATTCAACGAATTCAAGGAGGAAAAGCGTCCGCTTACGGAGCAGCTTGCACAGGACTGCCGCGCCGTGCTGGTCCGCATCATTGGAAACATCGCTATCCTCTACCGGGAATCGGAAGACAAAGAGAAGCGGCAGTTCCAGAAAGCCCTTGAAAAGGCTGCCAAGGCGTAAACCTGGCTGCAGGGCATAAAAAAACGGGCCGTTTTAAGGAGGATGAATAACGGCCCGTTAACAAAAGAATTGTTTGCTGTCACTGATGAGTATATAAGAGAAAACAAAAGTAGTCAATACTTTTGCTCTGAAAATTTTGCGGTTTTTCGCAGGGGGTGCTATTTTATGCAAAATTCGGAAAAAAAAGTCGGAATTATAGGGGCGATGGACATTGAGGTGATGGTGCTGCGGGGGCAGCTGCAGCCGCCCGCCGGGGAAACTGCCGTGCGCGAGACCGCTGCCGGCGGCCTGACCTTCTGCGAGGGGGTGCTGGACGGCTGCCCTGTAGTCGTGGTGAAGTCCGGCATCGGCAAGGTAAACGCGGCGCTCTGTGCCCAGCGCCTGGTGCTGCAGTTCGGCGTGACGCACGTCATCAACACGGGCATTGCGGGTGCCATGGCAAAGGGGCTTAAGGTGCTTGATTTTGTCGCTTCCACGGATGCACTGTACCACGACTTTGACGTGACGGGCTTCGGCTACAAGCCCACCGTCATCCCGCAGATGGAGCTGAGCGACTTTGCTGCCGACGCAAAGATGCTGGACGCGGCGACCATGGCCTTTGCGGAACTGCCTGATGCCGCAGGGCACCAGCTGGTGGCCGGCCGCATTGCAAGCGGCGACCAGTTCATCTCTTCCGCGGATGTAAAGGGGCACATCAAGGAAATCTGCTCCCCGGCCTGCGTAGAGATGGAAGGTGCGGCAATCGCCCACGCCTGCTTCATCAACAAGGTGCCCTTCGTCATCATCCGCTGCATGAGCGATATGGCAGACGATTCCGGCGAGGACACCTACCGCTTTAACGACGACGATGCGGCCCGGCTGAGCGCCGCCCTTGTACAGCGCATGCTGCCGCTGTTCTGAAAAAGAACTGAAAATGTGCCTCCATCGGGCGGCACTTTCTCCCCGTTTATAAAAGTTCAAGGATACCCCGAAAAACTGAAATTTTTCGAGGTTCCCTAAATGCATTTTTTTCTATATACTAGGTGCCGGAGCAGGGGAACCGGCTCAAAGGAGCATAGATTATGAGCGAAGAAAAGAAATATAAGGTTGACAGCTTTAACCTTGACCACACAAAAGTGACGGCGCCGTTCGTCCGCCTTGCCGCGCACAAAGTCGGTGCAAAGGGCGATGTGGTGACGAAATTCGATGTGCGTTTCTGCCAGCCGAACCGGCAGGAAATGCCCACCGGTGCAATACATACGCTGGAGCACCTTGTTGCCGAGTACATCCGCGACGAGCTGCCGGAGCAGGTCATTGATTTCAGCCCGATGGGCTGCCGCACCGGTTTTTACTTTACGCTGTGGGGCGAGCACACGGAAGAAGAAATCGCTGCTCATCTTGTGAATGTGCTGAAGAAAGTTGCGGTCTGGGACAAGCCTGTGCCTGCCACGACTGAAAAGGAATGCGGAAACTACCTTGACCACAACCTTGAAGGTGCAAAGGTCTGGGCGCAGCGCTGGGTTGACGGCATAACGGCGAAGGGCTGGAACTGTTACAAATAGGCGAGCCGTATGAATCAAGCGACAAAGGGGCTTTTTGCCCGGCTGCGGGGACTGTTCCGGCGCGGTGACCGCGAAAACATGCGGCTTATCACGGACATCCGGGCATCCATGCATGCGTTTTCTCAGAAAGCCTCTGCCATGAACGGCAGCTATGAGCAGGAAAAACGCACGATTGCAGCCCTGGAGGAGGCCGCCGGTAAACTGGAACCTTCCTCTGCCATCACTGCTGCCAAGATGGAACAGGATATCCTCATGCGGATAACGGAAGCGAGTTCCGCCTGTGATTCTGTCATTGTCGGCAGGGACGGAGCTGAATTCCGTAAGCGGCTTTCTGCGCTGGAACTGCTTGTGCGGCAGCGCGGAAAGCTTGTGGAAGAAGCCTGAGCCAGTTGTGGCTGTCCGGGGCGTTTGATTTCCGGGCAGCAGTTTTATATTAAACCTGTTTGGAAACGTAGTTTCCGAACAGGTCTATTGTAATGCAGGCCGGTGCAAGCTGCGTGCTTCTTCCGGCCGGGTGAACGGGAAGTATGAACCTTCTGCAGAAATTCAAGGAGACCCTTGCGTCCGTCCTGCCCATCATGGCAATCGTGCTTGTGCTGGGGCTGACGGCGGCACCGCTGGGTGCAGGGCTGATTGTGCGCTTCCTTGTGGGGGGCGTGCTGCTCATCTTTGGTCTGACCATTTTCCTTGCCGGTGTTGACATCGGTATTTTGCCCATCGGCGAACGCAGCGGCGCCGCGCTTACGGCAAAAAAGAGCCTGCCGCTTTTGCTTGGCGTTGCATTCATCATCGGCGTGATGGTAACGATTGCGGAACCTGACGTGCAGGTGCTTGCCGGGCAGATACAGGGCGTTTCTGCCGCCGTGAACAAGTGGGCGCTCATCATGATGATTGCGGTGGGCATCGGGCTTTTCGTTGTGCTGGGCCTGCTGCGCACCATGCTTTCGCTCAAGCTCAAGTACCTGCTGATTGTTTCCTACATAGTAGTCTTCCTGCTGGCATTCCTGTGCCCGCCGGAATTCCAGGGGGTTGCCTTCGACGCGGGCGGTGCCACCACGGGGCCGATGACGGTTCCCTTTATCATGGCACTTGGCGTTGGCGTTGCTGCCGTCCGTTCCGGCGTGAACGGCGAAGGCGGCAAGCAGGGCGGCACCCAGACCGACGATTCTTTCGGGCTGACGGGCATTGCTTCGGTGGGGCCGGTTGCTGCGGTGTGCTTCTACGGCATCCTGCTGCGGCTCGGTTCCCGCGGGGAAGCCGCATCCCAGGCAGTACAGGAGGCGGCAGCTGATGCCCCCGCCGCTGCGGAGTCCTTCTTTGGGCTGGGCACATTCATCACCCTGCTGCCGGAGGAACTCTACGAGGTGAGCCTTGCCCTGCTTCCCCTGGTAATTATGTTCGTCGCATTCCAGCTCTTCCTGCTGAAGATGCCGCCGGTGCAGGTGCGCCGTATGATAAAAGGTGTTGCCTACAGTTTTGTGGGGCTGGTCATCTTCCTGGTGGGGGTGAACGGCGGCTTTATGCCTGCCGGTACGCAGCTGGGCAGCCTGCTTGGGGCAAACGCGAGCATGAGCGGCGGCCTGTGGACGGTGCTTTTGACCGGCACGGGCGTGCTGTTCGGAGCCGTTGTGGTGTGCGCGGAACCCGCCGTGTGGGTGCTTACCGAGCAGGTTGAAAGCGTCAGCGGCGGTACCATAAAGCGCAAGGTCATGCTTGCGGCACTGTCTGCGGGCGTTGCCATTTCCATCGGGCTGAGCATGCTGCGCGTGCTGTACGGCTTCAGCCTGTGGTGCATACTGCTTCCGGGCTACGCGCTCGCCCTGCTGATGACGCTCTGGTGCCCGCCGCTGTTCGTCGGTATTGCCTTTGACTCCGGCGGCGTTGCGAGCGGCCCCATGACGAGCACCTTTATACTGTCGTTTACGCTGGGTGCCGCCGCTGCCTGCGGAGGAAATCCCGCCACGGATGCATTCGGCGTGATTGCGCTCGTTGCCATGACACCGCTTATCGCCATCCAGGTGCTCGGCATTGTCTTCAAAGTGAAAAGCAGAAAAACGGAGGAAACATGAGCAGGTATATTCTTCTGGTGAGCGTCGTTCCCCACGACAAGGCGGAGCTCATTTCCAACGCGGCGGTTGCGGCGGGAAGCTTCGGCGGAACTGTGGCGATGGGGCGCGGCATAAGCGGCAACAGGGTGCTTGCGGCGCTGGGCTTCGGGGATACGTCGCAGGACATCGTGTACATTCTGACTGAAGATACGCAGAAACCGGCGATTGCAGCGGCAATTACCGCCGTCTGTGCGAACGAAAAACACAATTTCGGATATATGTTCAGCCTTTCGGTTGACAGTATGCTCAAGACAGGGCTTGTCTCTGGAGGAGATGCAGATATGGTGGAGAACAAACCGCGGGAATTGATAACGGTCATCCTGAACAGGGGCTATGCAGACGATGCGATGGCTGCTGCGCGCAAAGCCGGTGCCGGCGGCGGCACGGTCATCAATGCGCGCGGTACCGCCCGCGAGGACGATGCAAAATTCTTCGGAATGCACATTGTGCCGGAGAAAGAAATGCTCCTGATTGTGGTGGAGCAGGAAAAGAAGACCGCGGTGCTGGAGGCAATCCGCACGCTGCCCTGTCTTGCCGAGCCGGGAAGCGGCATTGCGTTCTGTTCCGGCGTGGATGAATTTACGCTGCTCGGCAAAAAATGAGCGCCGCCTGCTGCGATGAACTGTCGGTAGCGGCGCTTGCGGCGGAACTTGCTGCGGCGGGGGCTGCTGCCGGTGTGCCGCTGCCGGATGCCGGCAAGCTGCTTGTCTTTGATGAGATTGACAGCACCAATGCTGAACTTTTGCGCCGCCTTGCATCTGCGGGGAACCTGCATGAAGCGGACGGCAGCCTGAGCGCCGCCGGGAAGGACATGCACCTGCTGCTGGCCGCTGCTTCGACGCAGACTGCCGGGCGGGGGCGCGTCGGCAGGAAATTCTATTCCCCCGCCGGAAACGGCATTTACTTCAGTTTTGTGCATGTGCCCCGCGGCGCCGTCACTGATCCGGCTGCCTATACGGCAGGGGCCGCCGTTGCGGTCTGCCGTGCTGTGGAAACGCTTTTTGGCGTAACGGCGCAGATAAAATGGGTGAACGATGTGTATGTGCGCGGCAAAAAGGTCTGCGGCATTCTGACGGAAGGTTTTTCTGCCCCCGGCAGCGGCCGGATTGAAGCTGCGGTTGTCGGCATCGGCATAAACATTCATGCCGGCCCGTCGCTTCCGCCTGAGCTTGCACAGAAAGCCGGCGGCATCCTTGCGGACGGGGACGCATCTTCTGTTACCCGGTCCCGCCTGCTGGCCCGCTGCCTTGCCGAACTCTTCCTGCTGTTCGGTGAGGGCGCTGGCAGTTCCGGTGCTGATTCTGCAGCTGCCGCTGTTCCCGCCATCGATGAATACCGCCGCCGTTCCCTGCTGACCGGCCGGAATGTCATTGTTTCCGCCATTGCTGATGACCGCGCATCGCAGTACGAAGCGCGCGTGCTTTCTGTTACCGACAACGCCGGCCTGCTGGTGCAGCTTGCCGACGGCAGCCAGCGTGTCCTCCGTTCCGGCGAAGTAACACTCCACAGCGGCAAGTGAGCCCCTTGCTGCTGAAGGGGCACCAAGAAATAAAAATCTGCTTCCGGCTGTCATCCAAAACATCTTCTCTGCGGATTGTGTTGTACGGTCAGCTGGCTGGATATCCAGATAGTTTTAGTTTTGATAAAACCGTCTGCATCAATTTAAAATGCTTGTCATTCGTCCAGACTTCACAATTATTTTTTATCGCAAGACATGCAATCATTGCGTCTTGAAACGGAACTACAAGACCATGTTTCTTTAGAAGTATGAATTCTTTTGCAAGTAAATGCCAGTCATTTTCAGAAAAAGATAAATAGAAAAAATCTTTTAAAGCATTTTCCATCTGTGAAAACTGTTCTTCCGAGTTACTTCCACGAAGCAGTTCTGCTTTTATGACCCCACAGATGGCGATATCATTTTCCTCGAATATTCTCTTTGCTACTTCGGTTGGTTTATCCCAAAAGTCGATTATTATATTTGTATCTACAAGAATCATAAAAGACTTGCCTCTCGCAGTTCAGTGACAGATGATGTATCTAGATGAATCTTTCCAGCTAAATCGAAAAAAGTCTGTTTTTGTGTGTTAGAAGGAATGGAACTGGCTGTAAGAACTTCGCATTGTTCACTTTCAAGAAGTTTTATAAAAGCTGAAACGGATACTAAAAGTGATTCTGGTAATGCTCGTACTTGTTCAATGACTGCTTCGTATGACATGCTGTGCCTCCCTATATTTGCATTATAATATATTTTTTATTTTTTTACAGTGGCAATTGAGAATTGCAGCGAATTTATCAAGATTTTTATCCTTTATTTCACGGCCGAATTGCCTCTTGCCACTAGGTGAGATTATTTGATTTTGCTCCTTACGTTCGTTTTCCTTCTCTCAATCTCCTTGTCCCGTTCTATTTCTTCGTTGTTGAGTTTGCTTTTTAGGCTCGACATTTCTTCTCTATTTTCAATTCTACCTTCGAAGCAGGTTCGTCATCGTTAATTTTCTTATGCTTTTCGATACCAAAATACTCTAAGTCTCTGTACACAACATTGTCATAGCCCCTGATAAGATTATGTACCTTCGTTATGTCGTGGGCGTGATAGGATAGTCACTCCCATATCTCATACGGTTGGCAAAGCCGGCTGTGCGGATTGCCTCCTGAACTTGGGGTGGAACGAACGCGCTGTCGCAAACCGTGTTCGGGTATTTTCGCAGCATGTACAAAGTCTCTTTTAGGGGTCGACTGTGGGCAATCTGTATCGTGGCGTGTGGACTGGCTGCAATATAGAGCTCAAACTTCGTTGGTAGCTCAAACTCGTCTGTCCCGCAGTGGATGAGGGTGAGAAGCCTATGAGTTTCTGCATAGAAAAAAACTTCTTCCGCAAGAGCAACTGTCTTCGAGTCGTTCAAGTTCCATGGATTCCCGCGCGGATGGATTTTGAACCCCTCATAGGGAAGAGACTCCATGGCATCTGCAACTGTTGCTACACCCGAAAAATGAATCTCTGGAACAACCCAATAGAGCGGGTGTGCCTTTATGCCGATTTTGTCTGCGGCGGAAAGTGTCTCCTGTATTTCGTAGCGGATCAGCTCGTACAGTTCGAAGGGTGTAGGAAGTGTCTTGCGAAGCTTTTCATTCTCTTGCACGGCGAGACTTTCTGTGCAGTAACATTTCGATGTGGTGGAGCTGAACCATACCTCATCTATCCCCTCAGTTTTCAATTGCGCAAAAACATTCCCCGCATCATTGTAGCTATTGAACCACTGCCCGATATGCACATGCCAGTCGGTCATACGATGTCTTTACCTTCATTCTAATTCCTTGAGTTTTGCTTCTCGCCAGTTCAGGACAATCTGCTTGTTTTTGGCGGCAACGGCGCAGAAGTGACGGTTTATTTCCAGTGGGTCGCCGGTAGAGGATTCGTTGGCGTTGCGTACCATGCAGGGGGCACAGAAAGCCGCCTTGTCGCACTTACAGCATTCGCCACTCCCCATATCCTTGAATTTGAGAGAACGAAGCCACTTGATTTTCTCGCTGTTGTTCCAGATTTCCTGTAACGAAGTCTCGTTCAGGTTTCCGAGTACCATCTCCTGCCAGCCGGGACAGGGGTAGACGTTGCCGTTTGCCACCATGCAGCAGGTGGAGATGCCTACGCCGCAGAGCCGCCGTTCAGGGTTGAACTGACTCTCGTTGCACCTCTGCATGAAGTCTGGGGCGAGGATAGTTTTCTGGTAAGCAGGATCGTCCGACATGATGGAACTGATGACCTTGCCCGCTTCCTCTACTGACAGACGATTGGCGAGGTTGTCCGTTTCGTGGTTATATTTCGCCATGATAATATAGTCGGTTTGAGCCCGAATTTTGTGTTCATGACACCATTTCATTACGTCAGCAAAGTCGTTCTTGTTATTCTTCATCGTGGGGCAGGACACATGCAGGGGCAGGTCGTTGTCTATGAGCTTGAGGATTGCCTTCATCGTCTTTTCCCATGAGCCGGACAACTTGGTTATTGCATCGTGATGTTCCGGTACTATCGAATAGAGCGACACCTGCACTGATGAAACGTTGCCTTCTTTCATAATTTGCACAGTTTCGTCGTCAAGCAGAGTTAGATTGCTTAAAATGTTTACGTAGAAGTCATGCTTCTTCGCAGTTCTCAGAAATTCCTTGAAGTGAGGGTGTGTCATCGGCTCGCCGCCTGAAAGAGTGACAGAAAGCACACCCATCTTGCTTAGCTGTTCCAGCGTACTGTAATACAACTCGTCGGTGATATCATAGAGCTTAAACTTGTGCGGGATGTAACAGTGTACGCATCGCTCGTTACACTTGCTCGTCAGCTCAATCTGGAAACTGGTCAGATGAGGCTTATCTGCAAAATACTTCTCCAAAAAATCCTGCGTGCTACTGTCTGCCCGCTGTATTGTTGGCGTGAAGTCTTCGCGAATTGTCTTGGGTTGCACCGCATTGTATGTGAAGCCTGTGTCCTGTGCGTCCAGCTCTTCCTCTGTTCTGCCTTTGACGATGAATCCATCCACGACGAGCGAATCGTAGAATTCGGTGGCATCGGCGACGATTGTCTCGCGGTCAACGCCGACAAACTGAGGCAGGATTTTGTCAACAAGATCATCGAGCGTTTGAGAGGTACGGCTGAGGGCGCACAAAAAGACCGTACCAGTTTCATTTGTGCAACGGTCGCTGAAAATTCCTGTTGATGTTATGTAGCCCATGCCGTCGTACTTGCGGATGTAGGTATCCTTTTTCTGCCTGTAAAGCATGTATTGCTCCGTAGTCAATTGTTTTTCATAAGTCACAAACCTAGTATTTGCGTCTTTCTTTTTTCAAAATGTCACCTCGATTCTATTGGTATAGAGTCGAGGTGACATGCCCATATTGTTTGTCTTATGGGAACCTGGAAAAATTTCAGTTTTTCGAGGTAAGTTTGAAAATTTGATGTTTTAAATCGCTATATTATAACGATTTAAAACTTGTAGGCATCTCGGAAAAGTCCCGGAAGTGAGTTTCCCGAGATGCCTTATATGGCGGGGCTATACCTGCCATAGAGTTCTTTTAGATTGTGGTTTCACACTTTCTGCAGTGATCAGGATATACTTTGCTGCCTGTATTTGTTGGACAGCCAGCTGCATATGAGCCAGAAACATTGTTCTGTGCTACGATTATGGGTTTGGTATAAGCCATATTGTTTCCTCCGTGTATCTCTTGGGGCTTGCACCCAAGCAGATAAGATATATTCCCCGTGACACAGGGATGTATTCCCTATAGTATGGGCTTCAATATGGATATTAGCATTGGATAGAATACATGTCAATATCATGTTTCAAAATCTATGATAATAGCCTATGCTATCACCATGAATCAAGATGATGTGCGGAAAATTCTGGCACAGAACATAAAGAAGAGAAGAAAAGAACTGGGAATAACACAGGCAAAACTTGCGGAATATGCTGACATATCAGAACCTTATATGAATGATATAGAAAGATGCCAGACTTGGATAAGTGATAAGACGCTTGCAAAGCTTTCACAGGCATTGAACTTGGATCTGCACAAGCTTTTCATGCAGGACGAAGAAAATTCTGGAAAATCTTCAGACACGAAAGATACCTATCTTATGTTTCAACAACACAAACAAGAAATGCATAACTATATTGAAAAAACTTTTGAGGCATTGTTTCGAGCCATAGAATAAAAGATCTGTTTATACTAAGCTACTAACGCTCCGTAGAAATGCCTTTCCTGCGCACGGGAACGTATGGAGGCGGGGATCCTCTCCCCCAGTAAAACTTCGGGACTATGGACTACGGGTGTGGACTTCCCTGGACCTTTCAGTTTTTTCGAGATGTCCTATATTTCTCCCTGCTGTTACGCTTTCTCTAGAACTTCTGTCTGTTTTGCGCTATGCTTTCCCCATGATGGCGAATGAATTCCTGCCCGTCTGCAAAGAAGATTTGCAAAAGCGGCACATTGAGCAGCTTGATTTTGTGTTTGTGAGCGGCGACGCTTACGTTGACCATGCCAGTTTTGCGGCGGCCCTGCTCGGCAGGCTGCTTGAATCTCACGGTTACAGCGTGGGCATACTCGCGCAGCCGGATTTCCATTCCGCAGAGGCCTTCAAGGTGCTTGGCCGCCCGAAGCTTGCATTTCTGGTGAGCGCGGGGGCGATGGACAGCATGGTCTCCAATTACACGGCGAACAACAAGCCCCGCTCGCAGGATGCCTATGCGCACGGCGGCGTTGCCGGGCACCGTCCCGACCGCGCGCTGACTGCCTATGTGGCGCGCATCCGCGAGGCTTACAAGGGCGTGGACGTCATCATCGGCGGCATCGAAGCCAGCCTGCGCCGCCTGACGCACTATGATTACTGGTCGGACACGGTAAAGCATTCCGTGCTGCTGGACAGCAAGGCTGACCTGCTCATCTACGGCATGGGCGAGCACGCCATACTGGAGATTGCCGCGCAGCTGAGGGCCGGCATTCCGGCGCGTTCCATCCGCAACGTGCGGGGTACCTGCTGGTTCACCGGCAGGGCCGAAGAGCTGCCGCCCCATGCGGATGTGCTTGCCGAAGACATTGCGGCATACGAGGAGGGCAGGGCACAGGGCGTACAGGAGGCAACGGCTGTGGCAGCAAATGCCGGCGGCAGGCAGCTTTCCCCCATGCCGCTGATTGGAGCCGGCATTCCGGTGGAAACGGCGTTCATGCTGCCGCCGTTTGCAGATATTTCGCGCCGCACGCCGCAAAGCAAGGAACTTTTTGCCCGCAGCTACATTGTGCAGGAGCAGAACACCGACGCAATCAACGGACACACGCTCATCGAGCCTGCGGAAGGCCGCTTTGTGGTGCAGAATCCGGCTTCTCCGCCGCTGACGACGGAGGAATTTGACGCGGTGTACAGCCTGCCGTTTACGCGCCGCTGGCACCCCATCTACGACGCCCCCGCAGAGAACGGAAAAACCGGGGTTCCCGCGCTGGCAGAAGTGAAATTCAGCCTGACGAGCACCCGCGGCTGCTTTGGGGCGTGTTCGTTCTGCGCCATCACCTTCCACCAGGGGCGCCGCATTTCCGCCCGCAGCCATGAAAGCCTGCTGCAGGAAGCCGCCGCAATGACCGCTGACCCGGATTTTAAGGGCTACATCCATGACGTGGGCGGCCCCACCGCGAATTTCCGCAGGGACGCGTGTTCCCAGCAGGCAAAACGCGGCGCCTGTCCCGCGCGGGACTGCATGGGAACCAAGCCCTGTCCCAACGTGCATGCAGACCACCGCGATTTTGTGGAGCTGCTGCGCAAACTTCGTTCGCTCCCCGGCGTAAAGAAGGTCTTCATCAGGAGCGGCATCCGCTTTGATTACCTGATGATGGACAAGGACCGTACCTTTTTCCGCGAGCTGTGTCTGCACCATATTTCAGGGCAGCTTAAGGTTGCGCCGGAGCACGTGAACAATGCGGTGCTGCGCCTTATGCGCAAGAGCAGCCATCATGTCTATGAGGAATTTTCCGCGGAGTACGCGCGGATGAACCGTGAATGCGGAATGAAGCAGTACCTGGTGCCCTACTACATTGCGGGGCATCCGGGAGCGGGGCTGAAGGAAGCCGTGGATGTTGCGCTCTACCTGAAGAAAACCGGCTTTGTGCCAGACCAGGTGCAGGATTTTTACCCCACGCCGGGGAGCCTTGCCACCTGCATGTACTGGACGGGGCTGAATCCCCACGAGATGACCGCCGACGGGCATCTGGAGGCAGTGTACGTGGCGCGCGGCGGCAGGGAGCGGCGGCTGCAGCGGGCGCTGCTGCAGTTCAACCGGCGCGAAAACAAGCCGCTGGTCATCGAGGCGCTCAAACTGGCGGGGCGCATGGACGCCCTGCGCATCCTCTACCCCCGCTGAGCCACCCGGTGCAGCCTAGTCCTTGTCGGTCAGCTTGGGAAAGCTGTCGTCTGCTTCCGCGGCGCTCTCCCATTCGTCTTCTTCGGGGAGCACGGACTTGGGCATAACGGTCTTGGGCTTTTCCTTCGGAGTCTCGTTTATCGGCTTTCCGGATGCCCGTGCCTGCTGCTTAAGGCCTTCGTAGTATTTCCCCATCAGGCGCGGGTCAAGCTTGGGCCCCAGGTTAAAGCGCCGGATGCTCCACATGCACAGCCTGGAATACAGGATGGTGTCGAGCACCACGCCGCCGGTAAAGCAGAGCAGTGCGGCGCCCATGTACGCGGTGGGGTTTTCCGTGCGGATAACAAGGCGCAGCAGGATGATAAAAAGCGTGATGAATGCCGTGATGAGCACGAGCGTCAGGATGATGTTCAGGATGGTCGCCACAAGCAGGAAGAGCATGGTGAACGTCTTTTTACTCATATAAAATCTCCTTAAATTATGTACTCAAAAAAATTGAAAATCGTCGTTTTATTGAAAACGGCTTAATCCTCTTTACTTTTCCGCATCTGCGAGAAGAACGTAAGCGCGAACAGCACGATGCAGACAACGACTGCGGAATCCGCCACATTGAATGTGGGCCAGCGCTCCATGCCGAACAGCCCGAAGAAGTAGCAGTCGATGAAGTCCACCACGCCGTCCGGCCGGAAAAAGCGGTCGATAAGGTTGCCGATGCCGCCGCCGAGTATGCCGCAGATTGCCCAGCGCTGGAGCGGGCTGAATTCATTGTTTCTGAAGTAGAACACAAAGAGCAGCACGATGAGGACGAGCGGTATGCAGGAGAAGAGCACCAGCCGGATGTCTGCCGGCAGCCCGGAGCCCATGCTGAACGCAACCGCCTTGTTCCGTACGTGGATAAGACGCACGTAGTCGCCCAGCACGCATATTACGCCGTCGTCGGAGAACAGCGACAGGCGGGGGATCTTTGCCACCACAAGCGCCTTTGTTACCTGGTCTGCCACCACGACGAGCACCGTCAGGATGAGCGGCAGCACTTTCTGCCGGAGCGGCTGCCTGCCGCCGCTTGCATTGTTTTCTTCCATACTATATATACTCCTGTTTTGATTCTGGGAATTTCGGAAACGCTCAGTTAGCGGTTCCTGCAACAGCCTGCATCTGCTCTTCCAGCACCGTAGCTATGTGGCTTGCCATGTACAGGCTGCCGTCGCGGTGCACGCCCAGCACGGTAGCGAGCAGCGGATCTGTCTGCTCCACCGGGCCGAAACCCTTGGTGGGGTAGTCTGCGATATCCGAAAGGTCAAAGCTTCCGTCTGTTACCGTAGAATTTTTCTGCACGCTGAACAGCGCGTCCCGCGTACCACCGTCGCAGACAAGGAAAACCGTGTCGTTTTCGTCCGGCGCGGTCAGGGAAAGCAGGGCGGTGAATGCCTGCTCAAGGCGTTTTGTCCGCAGCGCCGCCAGTTCCGCGTAGGCTTCATCCCCGGCAAGCCGCCGCAGAACCAGCAGAAAGCGGCGCAGCAGCTGCGTGTCGCGTATGCCGCCCAGCCAGGGGGCGTCCGCGCTGTAGAAATCTGCCGTGTGCACGGTCCAGCCGTCGCGGGCAAGCTTTGCGCAGAACGGCTCGTAGATGGCGGTGCCGGCACATTCGTTCGGGATGAACAGCACCGTTCCCCGTCCGCGCCCGCTTGCCCCGGCCGCCGCCGCAGCTGCATCATTTTGGGGAACCGGGGTGTTTTCGGCAGCGGCACTGCTGGGGGAAAACTCGCCGCCCGCGCCCGCGCCCGCCGCAGCTGCATCGCTTTGGGGAACCGGGTTGTTTTCGGCAGCGGCGCCACTGGGGGAAACCTCGCCGCCCGCCGCTTTCGTGGCCGCTGCGCGGTTTTCCTTTGCGCGGTAGGTGGTAACGAATGCGGTTTTCCGCTCGAAGGGCTGTTCCGGCTCCCGGAAGCCCCGCGAAAAGCTGCCCTTGTAGGCTGTCACCGTCTTCTGCACGCCGAATTTATGCAAATCCGTCCGCACCGGGCGGAACACAAACAGCGGCACTGCCAGCAGCACCGTCAGCCCCAGATTTATCATTGAAATAAATATAAAACGAACGCTGTAATGGTCGATGATAAGCGATCCGTTCAGCCTGAGCAGCGCGCGGAAATTCCACAGGGTAACAAAAAAGCTCAGCCCGCAGACAGCCACTTCCGGGATGGAAACACCCCACGCAAAGACGTTGCAGACGGAAAGAAGAAACGCAATCAGCGGCAGCAGGGCAAGCGGGTCGGAGCGCACGTTCTTGATGAAGAAAATCCTGCTGCACGAGATTGCAAGAAAGAGCAGCAGCAGCAGTTCACTGATCGTCTGGTTCGTCATAGGCTGTATTCTAGCGCAAAACAAGCTTTTCTGCCATATATTGGAGGATTTTCTTTGAAAAACTCTGGAACCGTGCTATAATAGTGAGAGGGAACCCTGAAAAATTTCACTTTTTCACGGTATCCTGTACGCAAAGCGGTTTCCCACTGCCGGGCACTTGTTCCGGCTGCTTTGCGCTATCCCCGGGCGTGTCCTGCTCCCGGAACCAAGTTCAGAAGGTTTGTATGGCTCAGGTTAAAATCAAAGTTGATGTTTCCAAGGTTCGTTCTGCAATACAGTCCGGTATTCCCCTCGTCCTGACAACGTACACGTTCCCGCGCGAGGTCGAGGAATATGTCCGGGACATCGTAAAGGTGTTCCTTACCGAGCTGAACCAGACTCAGATGATAGACAGCCTGCTCTACTGCGTAACGGAGCTTGCCAACAACGCAAAGAAGGCGAACACCAAGCGCGTCTACTTTGAGGAAAAGGGGCTCGACCTTACCAAGCCTGACGACTACGCGAAGGGCATGGAAAACTTCAAGACGGAAACGATGGAAAACCTTCCCCATTATCTGGAACTCCAGAAAAACAAGGGACTGTACATAAAAATCATCCTGCAGGCGAAGAACAACAAGATCAAGCTTGAGCTCCGCAACAAATCCGAACTTTCCGTGTACGAATACAAGCGCATTCACGACAAAATTACGCGGGCGCAGCAGTATAATTCCGTGGAGGAAGGCATGGCCGCGCTCCTTGACGATACCGAGGGCGCCGGGCTGGGCCTGGTGATGATGATTCTGATGCTGCGCAACATCGGGCTTGCCGAGGACAATTTCCAGGTACTCAGCGAAAACGGCGAGACGATAACCCGCCTTATCCTGCCGTTCAGCAGGGAATCCAAGGAAACCATCACCGTCATTTCCCTTAACTTTGTCAATCTTATCAAGGGTCTGCCTGAATTTCCGGAGAACATCAACGCGGTCAACCGCCTTATAAACGACCCTGACAGCCAGATGAGCGACATTGCCCGCAAAATCTCCAACGACGTGTCGCTGACCGGCGAGCTGCTCAAGATGGTGAACTCCGCGGCATTTGCGCTGAGCACCCCGTGCAGCTCCGTTGCGGATGCGGTTAAGTTCGCGGGCATACGCGGCATACGCAACCTGCTGTTCTCCATCGGCTCCATGAAGTCCCTTATGCTGGAAAACGACGAGGCGCGCAAAAAGATGTGGGATCACTCCTACCGCGTGGCCTTCTACTCCAACAGCCTTGCCCGCTCCCACTTCTCCAAGGCGGAGGACAAGGAATTTGTGGAGGATGCCTACGTCTGCGGCCTGCTGCACGACATGGGCAAGATAATCTTCCTTTCCGCACACCCGGATACGATGAACAAGATGCAGGAAGTCTGCAGGGAGCGCGGCGTTTCCACCGACCTCTTTGAGCGTCTGATTGCGGGCGTAAACCACGGCGAAATCGGCGCGCTCATCGCGGAAAAATGGAATTTTCCCGACACAATGGTTCACGTTATCCGCTGCCACCACGAGCCGGAGCTTGCCCCGGAAAGCAAGTGGAAGATTTCGGCGCTCGTCAACTTCTCCGACCTGCTGGCACACTACGGCGAAGGCACCGTGGATTTCTCTCAGTTCGACACCGAAGTGCTCCGGCTCTTCAACATCACCACGCCGGAACAGCTTGAGCAGCTGAACGACAAACTGTCGCAGGCCTTCCGCAACAGCTCCCGCAGCTAGGACTGCACCGGGGCAACGCTGCCCTTGGCAGTCCAGCATCCCTGCGCGTGGCGGCGCAAAGCATTGCGCCTGCAGTGGAATAGGGGATGCTGTCTCAAATGTCCTCCGAAAAGCTCTTTTTGAAGCATTTAAAATACCGTCAGAATTTTTCAAAGCCTTATGAAATAAGGATTTGAAAAATTCTGATTGAGCCAGTTTCAAAAGGCGTAGACTTTTGAAACTGGCTCGGGGGTGCCTTATTCGAGGTGTGTTTTTTGTTATAAATAGACCTGTTCGGAAACTACGTTTCCAAACAGGTTTAATTTACTTTGCAGCCTTGAACGCGTTGTCCAGATCTGCGATGATGTCGTCGATGTGCTCCGTGCCGATTGAAAGGCGGATGGTGCTCTGGGTAATGCCCTGGTCTGCAAGTTCTGCATCGGACAGCTGGCTGTGCGTTGTTGTTGCCGGATGAATCACCAGCGACTTTACGTCTGCCACGTTGGCAAGCAGGCTGAAAATCTTCAGGTTGTCGATGAACTTCCATGCCGCATCTTTTCCGCCCTTGATTTCAAACGTAAAGATTGAAGCGCCGCCGTTCGGGAAGTAGCGCTGGTACAGTGCGTGGTCGGGGTGATCCGGCAGCGAAGGATGGTTCACCTTCTGCACCTGCGGGTGCTTGCTCAGGTACTCCACGACTTTCTTTGTGTTCTCTGCGTGGCGGTCAAGGCGCAGCGAAAGCGTTTCGACGCCCTGCAGCAGGAGGAATGCGTTGAACGGAGAAATTGTTGCGCCGGTGTCGCGCAGCAGGATTGCGCGGATGTACGTGACGAATGCCGCCGGTCCCACCGCGTCTGCAAAGCTTACGCCGTGGTAGCTTGGATTCGGGTCTGCAATCTGGGGATAATTGCCGCTCTGCTTCCAGTTGAACTTGCCGCTTTCCACGATTATGCCGCCGAGCGTGGTGCCGTGCCCGCCGATAAACTTTGTTGCGGAGTGCACAACGATGTCCGCGCCGTGCTCAATCGGGCGGATAAGGTACGGTGTACCGAACGTGTTGTCGATTACGAGCGGCAGCCCGTGCTTGTGTGCGATTTCCGCGATTGCGTCGATGTCCGGGATGTCCGAGTTCGGGTTGCCCAGCGTTTCAAGGTAGATGGCGCGGGTGTTTTCCTTGATTGCGCCCTCAACTTCCTTCAGGTTGTGTGCGTCAACGAACGTTGTTGTGATGCCGTACTGCGGGAGCGTGTGCGCCAGCAGGTTGTAGCTTCCGCCGTAGATGGTCTTCTGCGCCACGATGTGCCCGCCGTTCGCTGCCAGTGCTTCGATGGTGTAGGTGATTGCAGCTGCGCCGGATGCAAGTGCCAGTGCTGCGCTGCCGCCTTCGAGTGCTGCAATGCGCTTTTCAAGCACGTCCTGCGTTGAATTCGTCAGGCGGCCGTAAATGTTTCCCGCGTCCGCAAGCCCAAAACGGTCTGCCGCATGCTTGCTGTTATGGAATACATAGGAAGTTGTCTGGTAAATCGGAACTGCGCGGGCATCGGTTGCCGGGTCTGCGCTTTCCTGCCCCACGTGCAGCTGTAATGTTTCAAAATGTAATGTGTTTCCTGCCATTTTCTGTACCTCACTTATATGTTGTTACCTGCACCCGTCCGGGATGCAGGCGTTTGCCCTCTCCTCTTGTCCGCACGCGCTCTTAGCTGCAACAGGAGCACATGACTCCGTAGCGGTAATTTTCGCGGACTAATTTTTCAAAATACTCTTTCATAAACGTGCTCCTTGTAATTATATTAACCTAGCAGATAACTAGGATTTATGTATACTATAAGATCTAAATCCTAGTTTGTCAATAGGTTTTGTGAAGAAATCTTGGAACGCATGTTGAGGAACGGGAAGATGCTCTCAAAATCTGCGTGCTGCGCAGGATCGGGGATTTTAGAAGAAAACGCCTTTAATGAAGATTTCGATGCCGATGAGAATCAGGATGATGCCGCCCAGGACAGATGCCTTTGCGCTCAGGCTGGTGCCTGCTTTTTTGCCGATTGCCAGTCCGGCGGTACAGATTGCAAAGGTAACCGCCGCGATGATTGCTGCCGCAACCAGCGCCGCAGCCAGCGGGTAGTCCGCAATGGCAAAGCCCGTGGAAAGTGCATCGATGGACGTGGCAATTCCCTGCATGAGCAGCGTGCCGGTTCCCAGCGTCCGGCTGCCCTCGTCTCCGGCTGAGCTGCCGGCGGCTTCCAGCAGCATTTTTATGCCGATGAACAGCAGCAGCACCAGCGAAATCCACGGAAGCAGGACGGTAAAGCGGGAAAAATATTCTATGATAGTGTGGACGCAGAGCCACCCCGTGAGCGGCATAAGGAACTGGAAGAACGCGTACACGCCGGCGATAAAGCACATGCGTCCTTTCTTGAGCCCCGGCTCATGCAGCCCGTTGGCAAGCGAAACAGAGAATGCGTCCATCGCCAGGCCGATGCCCAGCAGGAAACTGTTCAGGAAAAAAACTAAGCCCCATTCCATAACAAAGACCCGGCTTGCCGGATTGCTGCCATGATAGCGGAACCGCGCCGTTTGGTCAACCGTTGTTTCCCCACTGCATGGGGGTACCGGGCGCCGTGGGGGAACCTGCCGCCTTGCCAACGAGTTTCTGCATCGCAGAAACTCGTTGGCGTCCCTAAAGGGAAGGGGTCAAGCGGCGCATGCCGCTTGACCTGCCGGAATCGCTGCGCAATTCCGGCGGCTCCAATACTCCGTACACAATGTATTAAACCGTTACCGGGGCAGCTTCCAGCGCCTGTATGTCCTCGATGGTTAAACCGGTTATCCCGGCAATGTCTGTTATGGGGTAGTTCCGTGCCAGCATATTACGGGCGGCATCCTGCTTGCCTAAAAGAAATCCTTCGTCTATTCCCTCCCGTCGGCGGTTGCGGTCGTATTGCTCCTGATCAAATTCGGTAAGGCTCATGTTTATCACCTCCATCTTCTGCTGCTTAAAGTATCCTTCAAGCAGATTTTCCGCGATGGCGTAGTTCAGAGCCTCTTCTACGGCTTTCCTGAGCGGCTGCTTTGCCTTCAAATTCTGCTTGACCCGATTTACGTAGCTGCAATAAGCATACAACGACTTACACTTTTTTTGAAGACCTTCTCGTTCGCAAAGCGAACGCATCGAGTTTGTGCATGGCACAAACTCGCGAAATAGCCTGCATTCGTGAGTTTCTGCGTAGCAGAAACTCATTGGCTTCCCGCAAGGGAAGCCGCTGTCCACTCGAAGCCCTCTGTACTCTCCGTTGGTTCGAATGCATCCGAAAGCCGCAGCTTTGACACATCAGGCACTTTCCTGTCGCCATTGTAGAACACAACAAAGCTCGGCGCGGGAATCTTCACCAGCCGGGAACCGAATAAATCTTCTCCTCGTTCAGCCAGATTCATCTGGTACAACTGCGCAAAGTACATGAGTCCCCGCAGCGGCATGTTCGGGTTAAAACTCGACTGCTGTTCGTACAAGTTCATCTGACTTCCAATCAAGAATGAAATATCATTCTTCATCGTGATGTAGATGACGTTCTCAATTGTCGTCAGCGTGAGTGCGTCCGGGTCGGTGTAGTTTGTGTTGTTCAGCGCGTTGTATAAATCCAGCCGCCAGCGTTTGCTTTCTTCGGTATCTCTGCCGAAAATTGCTTTGAACAGCCGGTCCTTGTATTCCCGCTTTGGCTTGGGCGGGTTCAGGCTGGCGGCTTCCAGTTCCGCTGTGCCGGGATTCCCCTGAGCCTTGCGGGGTTCTTCACTGAGGTCTTTTTCATCATTCATTTATTCTGCCCCCTTACCCTTTATACTTGCCGGGATTATGCATTTTTCTCAGTTTTTCGGGAAAAATTTTCAAAAAAATTGCGAAGGAGGGCTTTTCTTCTGGTCTCCAGGTGTTCCCGTTCCTCCTGCTGGAAACGGGGCCTGCCTTCGTGCTATACTTGTGCGGAACTTTTGAAGCGGAAGAGCCTGTTGCTTTGCGGGCTTATTGTGGAGGATTTTCAGATGTCAGTGGAACTGGTCGGCGGCATCCTGCTGCCATTTCTCGGTACGGCGCTTGGCGCTGCCTGTGTGTTTTTCATGCATAGTGATTTCCGGCTTTCCGTGCAGCGGGCGCTCACGGGCTTTGCCGCCGGTGTGATGGTAGCTGCTTCAATCTGGAGCCTGCTTGTTCCGGCAATGGAAAAGAGCGCTTCGATGGGTAAGTTTGCCTTTGTGCCTGCCGCTGCGGGATTCTGGGCAGGAACGCTCTTCCTGCTGCTGCTGGACAAAATCATCCCGCACCTGCACCTGCACAGCGAGCAGGCGGAAGGTCCCCGCTCCCGGCTTGCCCGCACAACGATGATGGTGCTTGCCGTTACGCTGCACAATATCCCCGAAGGAATGGCGGTGGGTGTGGTCTGGGCCGGCTGGCTTGCAGGCAGCATGGACATTTCTCTTGGCGGTGCGCTTGCGCTGGCGGTCGGCATTGCCATTCAGAATTTCCCGGAAGGTGCCATCATTTCCATGCCGCTTCACACGGAAGGCATGAAGAAGGGCAGGGCGTTCTGGGCGGGCATGCTTTCCGGCGCGGTGGAACCTGTGGGTGCCGTGCTCACCATTCTTGCGGCCAGCTTTGTGCTTCCGGCGCTGCCCTGGCTGCTGAGTTTTGCCGCGGGTGCCATGGTTTACGTGGTGGTAGAAGAACTTGTTCCCGAAATGGCAGAGGGCGAACATTCTGATATCGGAACAATTTTGTTTGCAGCCGGTTTTACGCTGATGATGGCGCTTGACGTGGCGCTCGGCTGATAAGGAGGAAGAAGTGGAAGCGTCTCATCAGATTATTGTGCGGAACTGCTGCATCAGGGGCAGCGACGGCATGCGGCTGCAGCGTGTTGACTGGCAGATGAATGAAGGTGAAGCGTGGCTGGTAACCGGCCCGAACGGCGGCGGCAAGGCGGAATTTATCCGTGCGCTTGCCGGGGAACTTTCCTTCGGCGGGAACGAGGTGCCGCCGGGAGCCGCAGCGGAAGACGTGCCCTGTTACGAGTCGGTGTTCGGCAGCAGCGTTGCCATTGTGTCGCTGGAAGCAGCCGCCGCGCTCATCGAGGAAGAACGCGCCCGTGACGAAAGCGAAATCCTTAACCGTGAGGACGAGGGGCGTACGGGGCGGCAGTACATCTGCGAGGTGCTCGGCGGTTCCAGCCGCAAAGGTGCGCCGCTTCCGCCCATCGCTGCCCGGCTGGAGACGCTGCCGCAGGTAAAGCTCTGCGGCGTAGAAGGCATTCTGGACAGGGGCCTGCGCTACATGTCTACCGGCGAAATCCGGCGGACGCTGCTGTGCCGGACGCTGCTTTCCGGCTGCCGCCTCCTTGTGCTGAGCGATCCCTTTGCCGGCCTTGACGCGCAGTCGCGGCGCATCCTGCGGGAATTTTTTGGGACGGTTGTGGGGCGGCAGCTTGCTGCTTCCAAAGATGACAGCTTTCCCCGCATTATTCTGCGGATGGAACGCTACTGCGAGATTCCCGACGGCATTAACCGGGTGCTTGAGTTTAGCGGCGGGCGCGTTTCCTTTGCCGGCCCGCGCGGGGACTATGAGGCGCTGCTTGCCCGGCGGCAGGAAGAACGTGCAGCTGTGCGCGAGGCTGCGCGGAAGGATTTTCTTGCTTCACTGCAGCGGATTCGCAGCGAAAGCGGTGCGCTGACGGACAGCATCAACAGCACGCCGGTGCCGGACAGCCTTATCAGCTTCCACGGGGTGAATGTGGGCTGGGGCGACCACCAGGTGCTTGCCAACCTGAACTGGGAGGTGCGCCGGGGCGAACACTGGCTTATCCGCGGTCCCAACGGTTCCGGCAAGACGACGATTCTGGAACTGATAACCGGCGACAACATGCAGGTTTTCCGCGAGGACGTGCGGCTGTTCGGCAAGCGGCGCGGCAGCGGCGAAACCATCTGGGATATCAAGCGGCAGCTGGGCATTGTGAGCTACCGCCTGCATGTGGAATACCGCATGGTTGGCGGCACGGACCTGCGCAGCGTCATTGTTTCCGGCTTCCATGACAGCATCGGGCTTTACGAGCCGCCGACTGATTTTGAGCTTGCGGTGGCAGATGCATGGCTGAAACTTGCAGGCTTTGCCGGGCGCGGCGGGGAAACGTTCGGCTCGCTCAGCTACGGGGAACAGCGCGCCATCCTGATTGTGCGTGCCGCGGTAAAGTCGCCGCGGGTGCTGGTGCTTGACGAGCCGTGCCACGGACTTGATGAAGATTACCGCAGCAAAATCCTGGATTTGCTGGAAACAGTTGCGTCTACCGGCACAACAACCCTGCTGCATGTAACGCATGACCCGACGGAGGTGCTTGCCTGTGAGCGGCACATTCTGGAGCTGCACCCCGGCGAAAATCCCATGTACCAGATTCTGACGGCACCATAAGCAGCTGTTGTGCGGGGGCTTCCCCCTGCACTGTTGTCCTGCTAAAAAAATCCCCGGCCTGCCTTCCTGTGCAGCCGGGGGATAATGCTTTCGTTCGGTATGCTGTGTTCTGTATTAGACGATGACGACTGAATTGTCCGTGTGGGAGAACGGAGCGGGAATATATTTGTCTGCGGCCCAGTCATTTTCCCAGTGCTTTCCGTCGAGCAGGTAGCGGAACTGGTATTCCTTCCCGCCAGCAGGGAGCGGTATTTTAACGGAGAAACTTCCGTCTTTTCCTTTCTTGAGGGGGGTCTCCGTGCTGCTCCAACTATTGAAATCACCGGCAACGGTGACGGTCTCGGCTCCGTGGGCGGCTTCTGCTGAAACTGTGAACGTGACGTTGCAAGTCTTCTTGTCCTTTGAATAAGATTTTTTTAAAGCCATACATAAACTCCTTTTATAGACCTTTTCTCACAAGGGCAGTTGCTCTTTAGATAAGATTATTATATACTATTTTATGCCATAAGTAAACCTGTTTTTTTGCGAATTATGCATTTTTTATAAATTTAATATTATTTTTATATAAAAATGGCGCAGAAAATGCCGTCTTCCCGCAAGATGCGGGGCGGGAGAGGGGCTTGTGGGAGGAGCGTTCATCTTTTATGGAAAACAAACATTACCTTTTCACTTCAGAATCTGTCGGCGAAGGGCATCCTGACAAGCTCTGCGACCAGATCAGCGACGGCATCCTTGACGAATGCCTGCGCCAGGACAAGGACAGCCATGTTGCTGCAGAAACTTTTGCCTGTCAGGCGCTGGTGCTGGTCGGCGGTGAGATAAATACAAAAGCGTACGTTGACGTGCAGCAGGTTGCTCGTGACGTTGCCAAGCGCATCGGTTATTCCAACCCCGCATACGGCCTTGACTACAATTCAATGGCTGTCCTCAACATGATTCACTCTCAGTCTGCTGACATCAACCAGGGTGTTGTGGGAAAAGGCCTTGACGAATTCAAGGGCCAGCAGGGTGCCGGTGACCAGGGCATGATGTTCGGCTTCGCCTGCAGCGAAACGCCTGAGCTGATGCCCGCTCCCATCATGTATGCGCACAAGCTGATGCGCGAATCCGCCCGCCTGCGCAAGGAAGGCAAGGTGCACTGGTTCCGCCCGGACTCAAAGAGCCAGGTGACCATTGAATATGAAGGACACAAGCCCGTGCACATCGACACGGTTGTTATCTCTCAGCAGCATGATCCCGGAATCAGCCATGATGAAATCCGCGACACCATCATTGAAAAGCTGGTGAAGCCGGTGCTGGAACCGACAGGACTGCTTGACGCAAAGACCAAGTTCTTCGTGAACCCGACCGGCCAGTTCTGCATCGGCGGTCCGGTGGGCGATTCCGGCCTGACGGGACGCAAGATTATCGTTGATACCTACGGCGGCATGGGACGCCACGGCGGCGGCTGCTTCAGCGGCAAGGATCCGTCCAAGGTTGACCGCTCTGCAGCATACATGGCACGCTACATTGCAAAGAACGTAGTTGCTGCCGGTCTTGCCGAGCGCTGCGAAATTCAGCTTGCCTACGCCATCGGCGTTCCGTTCCCGGTGAGCATCATGGCCGAGACCTTCGGCACTGCCGTTGTTCCGGAAGAAAAGATTGTTGCTGCCGTCAAGGAAGTCTTTGACTGCACGCCGGGCGGCATTGTCAGCACGCTTGACCTGAAGCGCCCCATCTACGAAGCAACCGCCACATACGGCCACTTCGGGCGCAGCGAATTCCCGTGGGAGCAGACGAACAAAGCCGATGCCCTCAAGAAAGCGGTGAAATAATTTGCCGCAGGGTAAAGCCGAACTGCTTTCCGGCAGCGAGATGGAGGAGGTTTTCCGCCGCTTTAAGGCGGAGCGCCCGAATCCGCTGCCGGAGCTGCATGCACCCAATGCATACTGTCTGCTCGTCAGCGTGGTGCTGAGCGCGCAGGCAACCGACAAGTCCGTGAACAAGGCGACGGAGCCCCTGTACCGCGAAGTGCAGGAGCCTGCGCAGATGCTTGCGCTCGGCAAGGACGGGCTTGTCCGCTACATCCGCTCCATCGGGCTGTATAACAGCAAGGCGGAGCACATCCTTGCGCTCAGTAAAAAACTGCTGGATGACTTTGGCGGTGCCGTTCCTGCCACGCGCGAGGAACTGATGTCCCTGCCGGGCGTGGGGCGCAAGACGGCGAACGTGGTGCTCAACGTAGTGTACCGCCAGCCGGTTATGCCGGTTGACACGCACCTGCTGCGCATCTGCCCCAAAATCGGGCTCGCCGCGGGGCATACGCCGCAGGAGGTAGAACAGTCCCTTATGGAGCGCGTACCGCAGGCCTATCTGCTGGATGCGCACCACTGGCTCCTGCTGCACGGCAGGTATGTCTGCACCGCGCGCAAACCCGCCTGCCAGAGCTGCATTATCAGCGACATCTGCCGCCACAACGGCGCTCAGTAATTCAGCATGAAGACAAAAAAATATTCCGCATATCAGGCAGCGGCGCAGCTTGCAATGCTGCGGCTACCACGTAAAGCCGATGCCTGCGCCCAGCGTGTGGTACGGCGTCTGGAAATTGAATGAATCAAAACTGTAGGGCACGTTAAAATGGTAGTTCGCGTTAAGGAGCAGCTTGCCGAACATGATGTCCACGCCGGTTCCCGCTGAAGCCACGCCGATAAGGTTCGTGTGGAATTCCAGCCCGGCTTCCACATAGGGGCGGACAAAGCGGCAGAGCATGATGCTTGCGCCTCCGTTTATGCCGAACGAATATTCCATGTTTTCAATGGAACCTAGGTAGTCAAAGCCGAACGAACCGCCGACGAACCAGTATTTTTTGAAACCGACAGCAAGCACGCCCTTGATGGAATTCAGCGACAGCGCCCTGCGGTCAAAATTGGCCAGCTGCGAGTTGAACAGGCCCACGTCTGCCGTAAAATAGATGGCCCTTCTGCCCTTCTGCTCCGCAAAGAAAGAGCTGCCCCGGTTGGACTTGCTCTCTTTTTCATCCTTGGAAAGCGCCCGCACGCCCTTTGCCCTGATGAGGTCCGCCCGCTCCGTGTCTGCCGCCTTTTCCGCGGCGCTGCGGATTTCCCGGCGCGGCAGCATGGTGGCGGTCTGCACGGAAAGGCGCTCCGCTGGAATCTGCTTTATGACAGCTCCCGTGTCTGTGCGCAGCAGCGTGGCGGAAAGCGGTATGATTGCGTACTCGGATGCTTCCTTCCAGCGGAAAATCCTGTAGGTGACGCGCGCGTACACGACGGGGGCGGCGCGCCTGAACAGGCTGTCGTAGAGCATGACGTTTTCTTCGTCTTCCTTGGAATGGCCGAATCTTTTGCCGCACAGCTCCTGGTAGCTGAGGCGCAGCGGCTGCGCCGTAAGGGGCGTGTAGTTCCGCAGAAAATTCATGTTGATGTGAATGTCCCACGCGCCGCTGTCTTCATCAAAGCTGCTTCCCCGCAGGATGAGCGCCGAGCTGAGCGAACTTGCTTCATACACGCCTCGTTCCAGCTGCTCGTATTCTTCCCCGATGCTTTCGCGCAGGCTGGCGAGTTCCGGACTTGCCGAGTCGTAGTCTTCGTTGAATTTCTGGACGGCGCGCTTGAATTTTTCGATTTTCTCTACAAGTTTTTCGGCTTCCTTGGTATTTTCTTCGGAGGCCGCTTCAATCTTTGCCGCTGCTTCCCTGAGCCGGTTTTCCGTGGCGGCTATGAGATTGTTCTGCGCCGCCGTGCGGGTTGCTGCAAGTTCCCTGTCCAGGATGAGGTTCATGCTGTCGGCATTCTCCTGCTGCTGGGCACGCACGATTGCCGGAACCTGTCCCGTTCTGCCGGGAATTTCCGGCTGTTGCACCGTCTGTGCAAGGGCAGCGGGCAGCAGTACAAGGGCAATCATGCTTGTGGCAAAGAATTTCTTCATGCTTCCATTGTAAAACATTCCGCCGCGCTTTACAATCCTGCATTTACTGCCATGGCAAAGTGCCGGAATGTGGCAAGTCAAAAAATGCGCGGAAGCGGAAAAATGAACGGCGCCGTCTTTGTAGCGCGCAGCGATACAACCAACGGTGCCGGGCATTTTTCCGCTGGGAGCGCATTTTCTGCCTTCCCCTGCAATTGCTTTTTCCTGCTCTTGTATGCTAAAATGGCGGGGATTGAACGGAGGATTTTGTTATGAATGAAGAAAATGGCAGCGCGGTTGCGGAAACCGTGCAGCAGGCAGCTCAGGCAACGGTAGAAACCGTGGCGGAGGTAACGCAGGGCGTGGCGAAGGAAACTCGCTCCATGCTGCATATAGACGACCTTCTTGCGTATTTTACCTGGGCGAATATCCTGCATGTGGTGACGAGCCTGCTTGCGATCCTTATTTTCTATGTGGCCTACCGCCTGCTCCGGCGGCTTATCAAGCAGCGTGCGCTGGTAAAGGTGCAGCCGCACACGGCGGTGCTTGTTTCCAAATCGATTTCCTATGTGTTCTGGGCGCTGATGGTAATGTATGTTCTGAGCCTCTTCGGCATTAACCTGCAGGCTGTCTGGGGTGCTGCGGGCGTTGCCGGTCTTGCCATCGGTTTTGCCGCGCAGACAAGCGTGAGCAACATCATCAGCGGCGTCTTCGTCCTGAGCGAAAAGGCGATGAAAATCGGCGACTACATTTCCGTGGGCGACGTGAACGGCGTGGTGGACAGCGTTAACTTGCTGAGCGTGCGCGTGCATACGCTGGACAACCAGATGGTGCGCATCCCCAACAGCTCTATCATCAACGGCACGCTGACCAACTACAACTACTTTGACAAGCGCCGCCTGGTCTTTTCCTTCCCCGTTCCCTACGAGGCTGACATGGAGAAAGTCCTTGAGGCGGTGGGAACCGTGCCGTCGCTCTGCCCCTCCGTGGTGCAGGATCCTGCGCCCGCTGTATTCTACGACGGCTTTGGCGACGACGGCATTACCATGAAGCTTGCCGTGTGGTTTAACCGGACGGACTTCATCAAGGTGAAGAACGAAGGCTACATCAACATCGTAAAGGTGTGCCGCGATGCCGGATTTGAGATTCCGTTTACGCACCTTGACGTTAACTTCTACGATGCGGACAAGCAGGCTGCTGCCAAGAAGAAGGCAGCTTCTTCCCGCCGTCCCCGGAAGTCCGCAGAAGCCTGAGTGCTGCTCCGGAACCCCCGGCAGTATTCTGTCCGTGCCGGGGTGGATGCTTCCCCTGACTCTACTGCTTCCGCGGGTGCGGGGGAAGTCGGGGACACTTCCCCAAAAAAAATGTAAAAATTTGAAGAAATTTCTGTCCAAATCTGCGAAAAATGTATAATCTCGACAGAGTATAGGGGTATGGAACGAATTGTTTATCCCTATGCCGCCGTGCTGGTGCTTGCACTGAGCACGCTTTTTGCCGGCTGCAGCATGTCTGCGGCCTCGTACAACCCTTCTGCTGCCGGTTCCGGGGGCGCTCCGGCCGCCGCCGCTGCCCCTGCCACGGAAACCGTTGCCTTTACCGTCCCGCTTGCCGCGGCAAAAACCGTTGCCGCCCCGGTGGTGCTGCGATACGCCTCGGCGCCCGGCAAACAGTCCGAGCTGCAGGTGAACCCCGGCGACATGGTGCCGCTCTGCATGGAAAAGAACAAGCCTGCCGCCGTGCTGCTGTCCGAAAAAACGGCGGGCGGCGCGGAACCGTACCGCAATGTGGCGGCCTTCATCTATCCCTATTCGCTGGAGCCGGAGGAAAAAAACTGCTTTCCGGCGCTTATCCTTTACGAACTGTACACGAACGATGCGGACTGCCGGGATTCCGCCGAGGTGCTGGAGCACGTGCATCTGTTCAACTGGCCCAAGCTTGTGGATGCCTGCGCCGGCTACGAGGATGCCGAGCACACCCTGCAGAAGGAGCCGGTTCTGGCTGCCGTCAAAAAGGGGTCCTTTAAAAAGTCCGATATAAAAAAGGTAAAAAAGCCGAAAAAATGACGGCGGGCGGAAAGGCGTAGACTTTTGAAACGGGCTCGTGTATAATAGATGTGTTCGGAAACTCTGTTTCCGAACAGTTTAATGGAATAAAGCTGCCCGGAAACAATGCTTTTGAGCAGCAACCTTAGATGGATGCAGGCCTGCAGGAAAACCTTGTGCGTGTACCGCAGGCCGGACAATGGATAAAATGAAAAAATCCTTTATACTGAAGCTTTCCGCCGGCATGCTCATCGGGGCGCTGTGCATTTCCTGCACGGGCAAGCGTACCGAAAACGCCGGTACAATCCCTGATTTGCCGCAGATTTCTACTGTCCGCAAAAGTCACGAATGGTTTTACTTCCGCAACGACGGCTTTATGCAGGTCGATTTGCCGCAGCGCGCTCCGCAGGCCATGGAGCGCCCCTGGACGGAAGCCGTGCGTATTTCCTCTGCTGCAAGTGTGCCAGCGGCATCCATGCCGTCTGCATCCCTGCCGGCGGGGGAGGCACAGGCCTATGCACTGGTCAACCGGCTTGGCGTCATCGCGTTTACCGAAGATGCCGCGGAGGTCTACAACGACCGCTCCATATTCCCGTCCGTTACCGCCGATTCCCTGGTGTTCAGCGGGGGCGTTCCCGTTTTCTATCTGTACCGCAGCTCCTTTTTCAACGAGAGCATTGATGCGGCTTCCTCTGCTGATGCCGCGGCAATCCGCCCCTTCCTGGTGGAATTCAACCCGGCGACGCATATTTTTTACCCGCTCGTCTCGTACGAAAACCTGAATTTGTCCGAGGATGACCAGATTACCGGCTATTTCTGGGACGGCACTTCCTGGACCTGTTCTTCCAAGCGCACAAAGGACGGGCTGGTTGAATTTAAGTACTTTCTGTGGCAGCCGCAGGTGGAGCTGACGGAGCTTTCACCGGCGCTGTCCTCCGACCGCTACATTTTCCGGGATGCAACGGAGGAAACCTTCCGCAGCCTGAACATGCCGCATCTGTTTAACGATGCGCCTGCCGAGCTTAAGGAGCTGGTTTCCGCCATTCCCAGCGAATTCTCCTTCTATGTTTCGTGGCGCGATACGTCCGGCACCAGCCCCGTCAACTATTACCAGCCGGGCAACGGTTCTTCCGGCGCAAGCATAAATGCAAAGGGGCTGTGCGCGCCTGCCGCCGGGTACACGGTGATTGTTTTTGCAGATGGCACAACCTACCTGCGCCGCGACCGCAGCGGAAAGATTTACGCGTTCCGGCTGCCGCTGCTGCCGGCCGGCTACACCTACGGCGAAGCCGCGCTTGCGGGAAACAGCCTCTATGTTGCCTGGGAAGAAAACAATTTCTATAAAACCGGGCGCTCCGGCTTCATCAAAATCCACCTGCAGGATGTCATTTCGCAGGTGGCCGAATAGACCTGTTCGGAAACTACGTTTCCGCTCAAGCCTGAGAGTTTAAAATGTTGTAGTGGGAAGGGGTGTGCCCCCGGCAGTCAGCTGCCCCCTGAATTGAAGGGGGCTGCGGGGCTATACCCCGCACGCTGATTTCCGGGCTGCTCAGCGGGAACGGCTGCCGTTCGCCATGACAATGTTCGGAAGCCGTGAAGAAGATTTCTTGAAGTACAGGTATTTAAGCGGGTGCAGATCCAGTGCATTTACCTGCCAGCCGCCCACGCACGAAAGGTCTAAGACGTGCAGGCTCACCTGATGGTAAATGGGGATAATCATGCCGTCATCCAGCAGCCTGCGCTCCGCCTTTGCCAGCAGTTCGTAATGCTCCGTTGAAGAGTCCGCCCGGCATGCCTGCAGCAGCAGCTCGTCGAATGCAGCATTGGTGTACTGGGCAACGTTGAGCGAAGAATTACCCCTGAAAAGCTCCAGGAAAGCGAGCGGGTCAGCGAAGTCCCCGATCCACGTGTACGAGAACAAGTCTGCGTCCGTGACGGGAATGGCTGCATTGTACTGATCCGCGGGTATGGGCAGTACGCTCAGTTCCACGCCGAGCGGTTCCCAGGCATCCTTCAGGATACCGGCAATCTTCTGCATGAATTCCCCGTCGGGAATTGCGAAAGTCAGCGTCAGTTTCTTGTCATAGGGAATGGCTGCTTTTGCCCGCGCCTTGTTCATCATGGCGATGGCATCAGCCTGGTCATAATCGTCAAGTCCGGCAACATCCGGGTAGCCTGCCAGCGGGTAGACCAGCGTTTTTGCGGGCACGGTAAGCCCGTCCCGGAGCGTGTCGTAGGGAACGGCTTCCAGCAGTGCATTGCGGAATTCCTCATTGTCCCAGGGCTTGTTCTTGATTTTGAAGAAAAGATATGCCGTGCCGAATTCCGCGGAAACATGGATGGAATCCTTGTTGATGATTTTTGCTGCCATCACGTTGCCGTCGGCAATCCAGTCTGCCTTGCCGGTGTTGAAAAGATATGCGTTTTCATCGGGCTGGTCGCTCAGGACGACGGTAATGCCCGGAATCTGCACGCCGGCTGCTCCGTAATATTTCTGGTTTTTCACCAGCTCAATCTTGTCTGCGCTGTAGGATTTGAGCGTAAACGGGCCGCTGTACACGCCCTTCTTTTTGCTTACCGCGCAGAATGCATGGTGGCACAGTATGCGCGGCAGGTGCTCCGCCGGTTCGTCAAGGTGGACAACAAGGGTCTTTGCGTCGCGCGCAGAAATGCCCACGTCCTCGGCCTTGCATTTTTTCTTGCGGAAATTCTCTGCGTTGCTGATGCAGTCAAGCAGGGATGCGTACGGTGCGTTCGGCGTGGAAAGCAGCCCCAGCCAAGAGTCCTTGATGGTCTGCGCCGTTATCGCTTCCCCGTTGCTGAATGTGGCGCCCTCGCGCAGGATGAATGTCCAGCGCTTCTTGTTGCGGGAAATTTTATATGAAACGCAGAGCGCGTTCAGCGGCTCCAGCGTAACCGGGTCGTAGGAAAAAAGCCCTTCGTACAGCCCCGAAAGAATCTGCGCTTCGGAGACGTAGCCTGCGGTGTGCGGGTCAAGGTCGTACTGATGGGAAACATTTATCATGATGAGCGTGCGCTGCAGCGCCGGATCCGGGGCATTGCTGTCATCCCGCCCCGTGTCGGCCGCTGCATACTGGCAGAGTGCAAGCGCCGCCGCCCCCAGAAGTGCAAGGAATTTCCTTTTTATCATTTGCTTATCCCCAGCTGCTGCATCTGCTTTTGTTCTTCCGCGTATGCCTCATATTCCGCCCGCGACTGGTTCGCCTTTACCAGCAGGTTCTTGAGTGTGGTAAGCTCCATCTTTATGCCCTTTATCTTGGGGCGGTTCGTCGGGGCCGCAGTTGCCTTAAAGAATTCGTCCAGCGCGGTAAGCGTAACGTGGAGCCGCCCGTTGTCGCGGAGCTGCTTGGTGATAAAGTCTGCAATCACATTGTCCGGCTGCGCGTCCATCTTCTGGTAATTCGGGCTTGTCCGCGACGTAATGGCGGCATAGTAGTGTGCCCGCTTTATCAGGTTGTCCATGAACTGCTTGTACGGAAGCTTTTCGTGGCGCTTTGAGTTTGTGGAACGGTCGGTGATAAGCAGGTCGTAGATGACCGGCGGCTCTTCCAGACCAAAAATATTCCTGATGAAGCGCATGATCTTGTCCTTGAGCGTATTATTTTCCGACGCAAGGATATCGTGGTTCAGGGAGATTTTATTGATGACCGAATTGTACTGCTCTGCGGTGGAACCGAGCGTCCGGACGGAAAGCATGATGAGCTCGTGGGTGTCCACATTGGACACCTTTACCGCTTCCTTCTCTTCTGGAATGCGGAGCTTGTTCATCAGCTGCTGCTGCAGCTCGGCCTTGTTCGGTGCCGTTTCTTCCGCAACGATTTCATCGATGAGTTCACCGGTGTAGGGGCGGTTCGGCATGCCCTTGGCAAACTGCCGCTTTATTTCGGCAAGCAGGAAAACGGCCGTTATCATCTTGGACTTGTCGAACTGTTCGCTCAGCAGGACGTTCCGGCGGACGTCGCCCTTGTAAACTTCGCGGCCAAAATCCACCAGCCCCGTAAGGGCTGCGTTGATTTCTTCCATGTCTTCGGCGCTCTTGTCCAGACCGTCGTTCAGCATGCTCAGCGTCATTCCCTGGCCGCTCTTGCGCAGCTCGGAAAGGCATTGGGCAAGCCCGCGGGTGTTTACGCGCGAGGAATTCTGAGAAAGGTTTTCCCAGTTAAAAGCACTGTTCAGATCCAGCAGTTTCTTGATCTTAATGGCATTCAGGTCCGCTACGTTGAATTTCATGTAGTTGCAGACATAGTCTACCACTGATTCGTAAGCGCTCAGACGGAGCCCCATCTGCGTGGCGCGCTCGTTTTCGTTGAACGGCGTGTCGTCGGGGCATATTATAGAAGATATTTTGCTGTCATGCTTGTAGGGGTCAGGCTGGATGATGGAACGCTTTACCAGTGCGTCAAAAAGGCTTCGCACATACGTAAGGTGTGCGCGGTAGTAGTCCTGTACTTTTGGCAGGAGAGAATTATTGTACCAGTCCGTCTTTGCATCTATGGCGGCTATAACCTTAGAGTTGAAGTCTTCTGCTGTTGCCGGTTGCGTTGCGGCTGCATTTGTGCTGTCTGCCGCGCTGTTCGCATTAATTGCGTCCATTGTTCCTACCTTTTTCCTGCCAGTATAGTTTCCATTTCTACTATCGGAATTTTCCGGGGCATTCTTCACGTTTTCTTGGAACTACCCCGTTTACTGCAGAATTACTATCTTCTATTATAACACATCCGGCGGGAAATCTCAATGTGTGGACGGGGAGGCCAGCCAATCGCGGGCAGCACCGTAAAAATGCGCGGAAGCGGGAAATTGAACGGCGCCGCATTTGTAACGAGTAGCGTTACAAATGCGGTGTCGGGCAATTTCCCGCTGGGAGCGCATTTTTTGTATGTTGCCCCGGTGCATGGGGCTGATAGCCCGGGGCTAATAGCCCGGGGCTGCCAGCCCCTTTTTCTCCCCCCTGTTGATATAAACGCCGAAAAGCATTATCCTAGGGGGCGGCTGGGTTCCGGGAGCTGGCTTCCGGGCTTTGCCGCGTATGCATAAGGCGCCGTGCACAGTCCGTGTTTCCGGGCGCCGTAGAGGAAGGTGATTTTATGGCAGTTGACGAAAGTTTGCAGATGGTGCGCCACAGCTGTGCGCATGTGATGGCAGAAGCGGTGTTGAATCTTTTCCCTGGTACCAGGATTGCCATCGGTCCGGCAATCGACAATGGTTTTTACTATGATTTCGACTTTCCCGCAGACCACAAGCCCAGCGAGGCTGATTTTGCCCTTATCGAGAAGGAAATGCGCCGCATTCTTGCGGGAAACCACGAGTTTGTGCGCAAGGAAGTTTCCCGGGCAGAGGCGCTGGAACTGTTCAAGGACCAGCCGTACAAGGTCGAGCTGATTGAAGGTCTGCCGGAAAACGAACCCATCACGACCTACACTCAGGATTCTTTCACTGACCTTTGCCGCGGCCCGCACGTTGCCAGCACAAAGGAAATCAACGCGCAGTCATTCAAGCTGATGAGCCTTGCCGGCGCATACTGGCGCGGGGATTCCAACCGCCCCATGCTCAGCCGCATCTACGCCGTCTGCTTCCATAAGCCGAACGAACTGAAAGACTACCTCAAAATGCTGGAAGAGGCGGACAAGCGCGACCACCGCAAGCTTGGCGTGCAGCTTGACCTGTTCCACCTTGACCCCGAAGATCCCGGTCAGATTTTCTGGCACCCGAACGGCTGGACGATGTACGTGACGCTGCAGGATTACATGCGCCAGAAAGTCACTGCCGACGGCTACATGGAAGTCAATACGCCTGCCATCATGCCGCGCACCCTGTGGGAGCGCAGCGGCCACTGGGGGCATTACCAGAAAAACATGTTCGTTACCGAAAGTGAAAAGCGCCTGTTCGCCGTGAAGCCCATGAACTGCCCCGGCGCGCTGGAGATTTTCAAGTCACGGATCCGTTCCTACAAAGACCTGCCGATGCGCCTTGCCGAATTCGGGCACTGCGTGCGCAACGAGCCGAGCGGTACCCTGCACGGCATTATGCGCGTGCGCGGCTTTGTCCAGGACGACGCGCACATTCTGTGTACGGAAGAGCAGATTGAGGCGGAAGTCACCAAGTTCTGCTGCCTTCTTAAGGATGTCTACAAGGACTTCGGTTTTGACAAGAACCTGCTTATAAAGCTGTCCACCCGCCCGGAAGACCATGTTGGTGATGATGCCACGTGGGATCACGCGGAGGCGGCACTTGCTGCGGCATGTAAGGCTGCCGGGCTTTCATTTGAAATCCAGCCGGGCGAAGGTGCCTTCTACGGTCCCAAGCTTGAGTTCACGCTGATCGACGCACTGGGGCGCCAGTGGCAGTGCGGCACCATCCAGCTGGACTACCAGCTGCCGTCCGCAGAGCGCCTGAATGCCGAGTATGTTGGTGCGGACAACCAGAAGCATCACCCTGTTATGCTGCACCGTGCGGTGCTGGGTTCACTGGAGCGCTTCCTTGGCATCCTTATCGAAAACTATGCAGGCGCACTGCCCGCATGGCTGCACTTTGAGCAGGCTGCCGTTGTGCCGGTCGCGCCGGACTTCAACGGCTACGCGGACAAGGTTGCATCCTTCCTGCGCGCTGCAGGTATCCGCGCAAATGCTTACACGGACGACAGCAACATGAAGAGCAAGATAAAGCTCATCTCCTCCGAGCACAAGACGCCCTACATCATTGTTGTGGGTGCGAATGAGCAGGCAGAAGAGAGCGTTGCCGTGCGCTTCCGTGCCTCAAGCGGCCTGCCGCAGAAGACCTTCAAGCTGAACGAATTCCGCGACTACGTGCTGGACAAAGTGCAGACCCACTTCAACGGCATTTGAGTTTTTCATAAAAACAAAGGTAAACAAAAAAATCCCTGCTGCCGTTTGCTGCGGTATGCAGGGATTGGCTTACATAAAAAAGGCGTTTCCCCACCGGGAAGCGCCTTTTTTGTTCGCTTTGCGTTATGTACTTAGGGGCGGACCACTACGTCTGCGATGTGCGGGCGCTTCTGGATGTCCTTCTGCAGGCCTTCCTCGCGTGCCTTGTTCACGTATGCAGGATCCTGGAAGCTGTAGGTGAAATTCGTGTGCACGTCATAGGTGCCCTTCATGAGCGCGTATGCGTCTTCCGTCATCACCAGCTCTTCGTCGGTCGGGATAACGAAAATCTTTGTCTTGCTGTCATCGGCGGAGATGCAGGTTTCTGCGTTGCCGGTAAAGCTGTACTCATTCTTCTGCATGTCAATCTTGATGCCCATGTGCTCCAGCCCGCGCAGTGATGCACCGCGGATAATCGGGGAGCGCTCGCCCACGCCTGCCGTAAACACGATGGCGTCTACGCGGCCCAGCTCTGCCATGAAAGCACCCACGTACTTGCGGATGCGCAGCGCCTCCATGTCGATGGAAAGCTCTGCGAGCGGATCGCCTTCTGCTGTTGCCACTTCAATGTCGCGGCGGTCGGAATATTTTTCCGTGATGCCCAGCAGACCGCACTTCTTGTTGAGTGCCTTGTCCATTTCGTCCGCGCTCATGCCGGTCTTGCGCATGATGTAGAAGGGCAGGGCAGGGTCAAGGTCGCCGGAGCGGGTGCCCATCACCAGGCCTTCAAGCGGCGTGATGCCCATCGTGGTGTCGTAGCATTTGCCGTCCTTTACCGCGCACATGGAAGAGCCGTTGCCGATGTGGCAGATGATGAGGTTTGTCTCAGAGGGCTTTTTGTGCAGCAGCACGGAGGCGCGCTTTGCGGTATACAGGAATGATGTGCCGTGGAAGCCGTAGCGGCGGGCTGCATACTTGGTGTACCATTCGCGCGGGATGGCATACATGAATGTTGCTTCCGGCATGGTCTGGTGCCAGGCGGTATCAAGTACGGCGCACTGCGGCACGCCCGGCATGACTTTCTGTGCGGCTTCTATGCCCATGATGTTTGCCGGGTTGTGGAGCGGTCCCAGATCCTGCACGGAGCGGAATGTTTCAAGCACTTCCGGCGTGATGAGCACGGACTTGGTGAATTTGTCGCCGCCGTGGAGCACGCGGTGCCCCACCGCCTTGATGACGGACATATCGGGGATGACGCCGATTTTAGCGTCGGTGATGGTCTTGAGGATAAGCTCGATGGCTTCCTTGTGTGTGGGGCAGGGGCTCTTGATTTCTGTCTTGTTGCCGCCCGCTTTGTGCGTGATGCCGGAGCCTTCAATGCCGATGCGCTCCACGACACCGTTCGCAAGGACTTCCTTTTTGTCCCAGTCGTAGACCTGATATTTTGCGGAAGAAGACCCGCAGTTCAACGTAAGAATGACCATTGCCATAGGAATTGCCTCTACATAAAAAAGAATAGACCTGTTCGGAAACTGCGTTTCCGCTCAGGTCGGCGAGTTTAAAATCGCTCAAATAGCGCGATTTTAAACATCGCATTCTAGTGTAACCTGTTCTGAAACTGAAGTTTCCGAACAGGTTTAATTCACTTCAATTATATAGGAAAAGCTGTTTTTTGGCAATGCAATCCTAGATGAAGCGCTGGGCGGGGCTGACGACCCAAAGTGCCTTCAAAGGGATGGGGCCGGTGTTCTCCAGCGTGTGCGGCGCACCCGCGCTGAACATGATGCTGTCGCCCTCGGCAAGGTCATATTCGCGGTTTTCGTAGTGGAGCCGTGCATTTCCTTCGATGATGATGCCCATTTCGTGCCCCAGGTGCCCGTAGCTGCCGCGGTGCGTGTGCGAGCCGGCGGGAACGGTGATGATGTAGCCTTCCAGCGAATGCTGCCCGTCGCGCTCGTTCGGCTGGGCAACTTCTTCGTAGCTTACGTCGTCTTCGTGCATGGTGCGCCGTTCCCCCATCCTGATGACGGTAACGGGGCGGCGGCGGTTGTATTCCTCAAAGAGATATTCCAGGTTTATGTCCAGCACGGTTGCCAGCGAAAGCAGCGTGTCTATGGCCGGGGAAACGCGGTTCCGCTCAATCTGCGAGACAAGGCTTTCGCTTACGCCCGCCAGCTGTGCGACCGCCTTAAGCGTCATGTGCTTCTTTTCCCGCACGGCACGGATTTTTTCGCCAAAATGATATTTCTTTCTGGTTACGGTGGATTCGTCCGTCTGTTCCATGACGTCGTTTTCGTCTTCCATCGTTTATTCTCCCTTTGCGAACGTGTCGTTCTGCTGTTTTGCGTCGTTCATCTCCATGATGAACTGAATGAAGAAATCCTCCAGCGTGTGCCGGGGGCCTGCAAGCCGGAGCCGTGCGCGTGCGCGTGCATTGTCGCGGCGGACGGTGTACAGCAGGTAGAAGTCGCGGTAGTCAAGGCTGATGTCCGTCTTGACGCGTTCGCCAAGGTATGCGCTCACCTCGTCGCGTCCGATTGCCTTTACGCCCTGCCCGCGCAGAATGTTCCGCAGCCGCTGAATCTGCTCGTAGGAAAGCCCGAAGAGGAATTCCTCCATTGCCTGCGACACTTCTGCATCGCCCAGCCGCTTTTTGATGAACTGCGTCCACTGTTCGTCCATCTGGATGCTTACCAGAAGCAGCTCGCTCGTGCCCATCATGGTGCCGAATGCTGGTGCCAGCTTGCGCCGTGCATTCCAGACGGCCTGCAGAACGGGCGCTATGTCAGAGATGGTCTGGTCGGAACGGTGCTCCCACAGAATGATGAGCGAATTCGCCAGCTGCCGCCGCATGTGCATGGGAAGCGTGCGGTCCTTGATAAGGTTCAGGTAGACGTCTTCTGCCAGCAGGCTGAACATCATGGAAACGGTTTCGTTGTTGTATTCGGCGGCGGCCTTCTCTTCCATGTGCGCGTAATTTTTTGCAAGCTTGTACATGGAATGGAAGGTGTGGATTTTTGCCACCAGGAAGCCTTTGCCAAGAATTGCCTTTGCCGGCAGGTGCAGCATGGTATCGCCGTCTTCCTGGTAGGACACAAGGCTGTCTATGAGCGATTCGGGCGTGCGCACGGTTGTGTTCAGTGCGGTGCGTTCCAGCAGTGACGGGAATTTTGCCACGCTCTTTGCAAGCTGCTCCACCCTGCGAAGGCGGCTTTCCAGCGGCTCGATGCGGTCGGGCGCATTCTTGTGCAGCGCGTCAAGCAGCTTGCGCACCAGCTGTTCCTGGTGCTTGGTGAGAATGATGATGCCCGTCTTGATAAGGTCTTTCTGGATTTCGTTCTTGTCGAAGAATGAGTCTATGCTTACGGGCGTGTACTGCAATGTAGGTACAATTTCTTCTTCATCCATGTTCTTTTTCCTGTAGTCTCAATAAAGGAGTATAGCACACTTTTCAGATTGGTGAAAGTCTTTTTCAGTAATTCTTTGTTTTGTCTGTAAATTGAATTAAATTGTGGAGGGGTTTTCGAAGCTGCGGGCACCCCCGCAGATTTTTCCTGTAAAATGCATCCTTTTTCTTTCCGAAAATCGTAGTATGAAGAAGTTTTGTTTGCTTTTTTGCCTGATTGTGACCGCCGCACTGTCCTTTGCGGACACTCCCGGCCTGCTTGTCCTTCAGGACGACATTGTGGTCGAGCAGCACGGCTCTGACTGGCGCAAGGAAGGCGTAGATCTCTACATCCGCAAGAAGAGCAGCATGGAAAGCGTCATGCTCGTTGAGACTACGAAAGATCCGGACGGCAAGAGCGACAACTTTGCCTACCGTGCCAAGGAATACAACAGCGTAAACGGTGACGAAATCCGCTACCTGAACGGCAAGGTGCTCACGTCGGAATACGCAAAGTACAGCCTTATCTCCTCTACGGTGGTGCACCACGAAAAACTGGGCAAATGCTTCCATATATATATACCGAGCGAGCTGGAATACGGCTACCCGTGGGAGCGCCACGGCACTGTTTCCATTGAACAGGGCCTGTTTATCAATATCCGCACGTTCTCAAAGAAATACGGCGACTACACCGGAAAATTCCAGGACAATCCCTTTATGTTTGACACGCGCGACTTTGACCGGGTGGTAAAAACCGAGCGCAAGGTGAAGACTGCCCGCCCCAAGCCCCGCACCCAGACGCCGCCGCCGGAACCGGTAACAAAGGAACCGGAACCGCATGTGGATACATCCGCCGTGCCGGAGGAAGTCGCCGAGCCGGAGCCCCTGCCCGTCGAAGAGCCGGAGCCGGAACCCCTGCGCTATGAGCCGGAGGAGGAAGAAGCCCCGCCTGAACCGGAGCCGGTGGTGCCGGAAGAGCCCGAACCCGTATGGATTGAAGATGAAGAAGAGGAGCCGCCGGAGCCGGAATACACAGAACCGGAAGACGAGCCGGTTGTGCCGCCGATTACGCTCACTGATGACTATAACCTGGACGCCGCGCAGAAATTCAACGAGATTGCGAACAAGGCCGGCGGTATGATGACGTACTCAAAGGGCCCGGAGACGCTGCCGGACGACCTTGGCAAAATCATTCAGTCCTTCCGCTCACGGAACATGGTTGACATTGTGCTTGCCATTGACACCACGGGCAGTATGCACGACGACCTGGACAGCCTGCGCAACGAATGGATTCCCCGCGTGCTGCAGCAGCTGGAGGAATTCAATGACGTGCGCATCGGCCTGCTGTGCTACCGCGATTACTTTGACAACTACAAGTTCGAAAATCTGCCGGTCAAAATCTTTGGTTTTACCAGTTCTGAAGCGCAGCTTAAAGAATATCTTGATACCATAAAGATACGCGGCAACGAAGGCGGCGACATTCCCGAGGCCGTCTACGAGGCGCTCTATGCAGGGCTTTACTACTATGACTGGCGCGACGAGGCGGAAAAGAAAATCATCCTCATCGGTGACGCCGGGCCGCACAAGAGACCGCGCGGCAAGCGCAAGATTACGCAGGACATGGTCATCAACCTTGCCAACGAGAAGCATATCTCGCTGGACTGCGTGATTGTGCCGGACGACAAGTCCTCGTCACGCGGGCGCTGAACGTTGGCTGGCAGCCAGGGGCCTGGCGGCTCTTGAGTGCCAGTGTTCAGCCGCGCGTGCGGTCAAGCGGGGACGGTTTTAGAAACTGAACATTCCGTTGCGGGAGCTGTCGTTCTGCTGCCAGTCGCTGCCGAATGAGAAGCCTGTATTGTCTTCCGGTTCCTCGTAGCCGTAGTAATCATCGTCTTCGTAGTCATCGTAAGTATCCTGCTGGCTCTGGTAGCCCCGTGCGGCGTGGATCTGCTCCAGCTTCTTGGGCGGCACCTTGGCAAGGTCAAGCTCTGCAAGCCTGCGGAATGCCGTGGGAACGGTACCGTAGTCGCTGATGTCGCAGATTTCTATGACTTCTTCCAGCATGGGAACTGCGCGGTCGTAGTCTTTTTCCTTCAGGTAAAGGTGCGCCAGCTCAAAGCGGCCTTCCACGTAGTCTGCCGTGTTCATGCCGTAGCGCTGGAGCAGCACCGTGTAGTAGTATCGGGCGAGTTCCTTCTTGTTCCTGTCGTAGGCGTCCTGAGCCATCTGGATGATTTCCGTATCCGTCGCGTCGTCCGGCGGAGGGGTTTTGCGCGTGGAGCCGCATGAGGCGAGTGCCAGCACGGCTGTAAAAAGGACAGCTGCCGTCCTGAATTTCTTTTTTGCCATAAACCTTGAATCTTTCATTCCTTCAGTGTATCATTTTTTTCGGCTTTGGGGAATTTCCCCCGCTGCTTTCCGCGGCATATCCCGGCATTAAACCTGTTGGAAAAGCTGTTTTCTGAACGGGCTTAATGACGGAACTGCCGCCACAAAAACAATTATGCCCCTCCGCAGGTTACTTGATGCCGCGCGGCCGGTACGGGAAGGGCACGGGAGGAACTATGATAAAGGCGGGAATCATCGGTGCAACGGGCTATGCCGGCGTGGAGCTGTTCAGGATACTGCTCCGCCATCCGCAGGTGGAAAAAATTTATGCAAGCTCCGTAAGTTTTGAGGGGCAGCGCATTGATGCGGTGTACCAGAATCTGCTGGGGCAGCTGGGCACCAAGAGCGACGGCAGGCTGCTGACCGCCGACGAGGTGAAGGAGCAGTCGGATGTGGTGTTTACCGCGCTCCCCCACGGCATTGCGGAGCAGTATGCAGACTACTGCGTCAGTCACGGCAAGAAGCTCATCGACCTGAGCGCGGACTTCCGCTACGGCATGGACGAGGCCACCTTCAAGAAATGGTACGGCAAGGACTGGCAGTTCCCCGCCGTGCACGAGGAATGTGTGTACGGTTCCCCGGAAATGAACCGGGAGCAGATCCGCGGTGCCCGCGTTATCGGCAACCCCGGCTGCTACGTGACCAGCGCAACCCTTGCCCTGCTGCCCGCGCTGAAGGAAGGCCTGGTGCGCACGGACTGCATCATTGTGGACAGCAAGAGCGGCGTAACCGGCTCCGGGCGCAATCCGTCCATGAGCAACCAGTTCTGCGAATGCGGTGAAAGCTTTTCTGCCTACAAGGTGGGCTGCCACCGCCACCAGAGCGAAATTGCGCGCAACTGCTCCCTTATAGCGGGCACGGACGTAAACATCGTCTTTACGCCGCACCTGATTCCGCAGAACCGCGGCATCCTGAGCACCATTTACGCGCCGCTTACGGAAGCCGGTGCCGCCCGCGTTGCATCCCTTGCAGCGGAACACGGCGGGGACGCTGCGGCCGCGGTGCGCGCCCTGTACGAAAAGGCCTATGCTGCCGAACCTTTTGTGCGGGTGCTGCCCGCCGGCGTGAACCCCACTACGCGTACCGTGCGCTACACGAATTTCTGCGACCTGCAGGTCTTTGTTGTGGACGGCGGCAAAATGCTGCAGCTTGTCAGCTGCCTTGACAACATGGTAAAAGGTGCCTCCGGGCAGGCCGTGCAGAACATGAACCTTATGTACGGCTTTGACGAGCGCACTGCACTGGACTTCGTGCCGCCCGCGTTCTAAGGCTGGATTGAGAACCCGGTGCCCGTTTGGGCATACAAAAAGCGCCCCGTCTGGCTCTGCTGCCTGCGGGGCGCTTTTTTCTGTGGGGCAGGTTAGTGGTTCTGCGCCTCCGCTGCGTCCGGGACGATGCTGATTCCCAGGCAGCAGCCGATGGCATGGGGCGGGGTGTAGGGCAGCACTGACTGCCCGCCGATGCACAGCTGGCTTGCCCCGCCGCCGTCAAACTGGAGTGCGTCCGTGCAGCCCAGTTCCCGGAGGATGCGCGCGCACTGCTGGAAAGAAAGCCCTGCGCTCTGCCGCTTCCGCTCTCCTTCGGCACAGAGCAGCCAGAGCACGGAGCCGTCGCTGTTTGTTCCTGCCGCCGTGCGGGAATCCATGCTTTCCCGGCTGAATGCAGCAGGGGTTCCGTCCTGCAGGATAACAAAGAAGCCCCCGAATACGCAGCTGTAGCCGGCACACGCCGCTTCTGTCTGGCTGCCGATGACTGCGGCATGCAGCTGCGTGTAAGTGCCGTCGGCTTCCCGCTGCCCGCTGAATGCAAGTGCTGCATAGCGTTCCGCCGGGGGCGAAGCCTGCATGCCGTGGAGCCGGTGTATGCCGGCCGCATGCAGCAGTCCTCCCTGCGCGTAGGAAAAAGGCGTGGTGTTTACGACCACCGTGCTGCCTGACGCGGCGGCAAAACTGCGGATGTCCTGCGGGGCAAAGCTGCCGCTCACCCCGGCCGGGGGATACGCGTCCAGCCTGATGCGGCGGGCAGCAAGTTCTATGCGGACAACGTGGTAGGCGGCGGGAATGCCCTGTACCGTGTGGTCAAAACAGCTGATTCCCGGCGCTATGCTGCGCCATGCAATCTCTGCGGGAAGGAGCGCATCCTGTGCTGCGGGGGCGGTGTGTATGGTACTGTGTGCGGAAGTGCTGGTACAGGCTGCAAGTAAGCAGGCTGCGAGTATGCTTGCAGCAAAAACGCTGGCAGCAAATATATGTGCGAAAAAGGCACGCGGTGCATGCAAAAAAAAGAACCCCCAGTGAATCCTGAAGGTTCTTTCTGCTCCGTATAACGTGCTGTCAGTATGAAGACTTTGACTCATGCGGTCTGCCGCTGCTGTGGTTCTTCTTCAGCAGTTTGCGCTGGATAGCCTTGTTCTTGCGGTTGAGGATTGTAGAAGGCTTTTCGTAGTATTCGCGCTTCTTGTACTCGCGGATAATACCTTCCTTTTCAACCATTCTCTTGAAGCGTTTGATTGCTTTCTCAAGGTTCTCGTTGCTTTCAACGGTAATGCTTGCCATACTTTGTTTTCACCATCCTCACCAGCGGAAGTTCCGCAGGGATTTCTAGTATGAAGGAATTCCTCCGGAATGTCAAGGGCTGGATGCCGCTGTATCAAAAGAATATGTTAATTTCACCTTGTCCAGAGTGAATCAATTTCACAAAGGATGGGGGAACGACTGCCGGTCGTACCCCGCGCAGTATTTTTTCCCGCAGGCATCTTTTTCCATTGGCCCGGAGCAGGAGGTGAGAAATGGAAAGTTTTTTTAAGCCCTGATACAGAATTTTCCTTTTCCCGCTCTTTTTCATCCTGAATCATCACGTGTATAAAAAAAATTGTAGAAAACCGTATAAAATGTTATTATATGCGGAATAATTCTGAAAAATTCTAGAAAATTTCATTGCAATTATTTAAAAATTTCTATATAGTATGGGCAGTAAAAAAAACGGGGAAAGTAAATAAAAAGAGGGCGATATGAAACATTTTCCTGCATCTGTAGGTGCTTTGGTACTATCTGTAGTATTTCTTCTGGTAACAGTGTCATGTACAAGTGAACTGGGCGATCCGGTTCAGCCGTACGCTGGTCAGCCTGCGGTGCAGCAGGCTGCGGACAGCAAAAAAACTGCAGCTGCCACCACGCTTGCCCGGCAGGAAACTGCCTTGGTGCGGAAGCAGGCCGCTGTTTCCCGCCAGGAAGCCGGAACCAAGGCACAGGAGCTTGCCGCCGCGGAAAAAATCGGCGACAGGGCAGGCATTGCCCTGAAGAAGGAAGAAAAACTTATCGCAGAAAAGACTGCGGCTGCGGACGAAAAAGCTGCGCAGGCTGCGGAGGATATTCAGCGTGCCGCCGACAAGGCTGCCGCTGCCGAAGAACATAGTCAGAAGGCTCAGGACAATGCGGCGCAGGCAGAGCAGGCTCCTTCCGTCAACAAGGCGCAGCAGGCTGCGGACAATGCCCGGCAGGAAGCAGACAAGGCTCAGCTGGCGGCAGACAGCGCAAATCTGGCTGCGGACAAGGCAAAGCAGTCCACGGCGGATGCGATTGATGCGGCAAAGGATGCCCAGGATTCAGCCAAAAACAGCAGCAGTTCGTACGGGCAGGAAAAAATTGCAGAACTTGAAAAACGCATAGAAGACCACGAGCGCCGTATCAGGAAGCTTGAAGAACAGCTGGACAAAGCCGTTGCTGCCGCGGAAGCAGCGCAGGCAGCTGCCGCAGAGGCCCAGGCCGCCGCTGCACAGAAAGCCCAGGCCGGAGAAGAAAGCAGCAACGCAGTAGCAAACGGCGGCAGCTCGACCGGCGGAACTGTGTCCTCCGGCTCAAATGCGTCCGGCGAGGGGAGCAGCAACGCAGTAGCAAACGGCGGCAGCTCGACCGGCGGAAACATGTCATCCGGCTCAAATGCATCCGGCGGGGGCAGCGGCAACGCATCTGCAAACGGCGGGAATGCGACCGGCGGGAGTGTATCCTCCGGCTCAAATGCGTCCGGCGGGGGCAGCGGCAACGCAGCTGCAAACGGCGGCAGCTCGACCGGCGGAAACATGTCCTCCGGTTCAAATGCATCCGGCGAAGGGAGCGGCAACGCAGTAGCAACCGGCGGCAGCTCGACCGGAGGAAACATGTCATCCGGCTCAAATGCATCCGGCGGGGGCAGCGGCAATGCTGCTGCGGGCGGAAAGCTTCCCCGGGGCACGGTTGCTGCAAGCGATCCGTCAACGTGGAAGGGAAGCTACCGGGAATTTGCATTCAACGTGGACAAAGATACAAAAGTCCGGCTTCACCTTGCTTCCGACTTTGCGGGCAGCGGCGAAAATTTCTCCCTGCAGTCCGAAAACTCAAGTACTGCCGGAAATCCCTGGAACGAAAATCCGTGGGTATACAACAACGGCGACGGCACCGGCTACTGCGACCTTGAACTCCATGCCGGCCGCACCTATTACATGCTCAGCAAGGACGGCAACGTGCCGTTCACCATCACCGACGTAGAAGTACTCTGATGATGCTGCATCCTGCATCAGGGCCTCAGCATGAAAACAAAATCTTGGTCCTGAAATCATCATCATACATGCAGCTGCGTCTGCCCCAAGCAAGCGTGTCATAGTCCGGCTGCATTTTTATCCGGTTGTAGATGATCCGCCTGACAATCGCAAGGTTTTCCGCCGTGTTGCGGTCAAGCACCGGGCAGTCGTCGTCATGGAACAGGACATCCAGGCTCCAGTGCAGGTTGTTCTCAATCGCCCAGTGGCTCCTGACCGCCCGGGCGAACTCCTCCACGTCAGTGAGGG
>Ga0256405_10002229_pt1 | contig 46043 bp, 40 predicted proteins | sample RumenRJG_02DNA_FD_189096 | JGI IMG/M metagenome (GOLD analysis project Ga0256405, IMG submission 189096) | Bovine rumen microbial communities from Lethbridge, Alberta, Canada - RJG_02 | ecosystem: Host-associated > Mammals > Digestive system > Stomach > Rumen | place: Canada: Alberta... | reverse complement strand
AGATTCTGGATGCGCTCGGAGTGGATGCTCCGGTGCCCGGATGAATGGTATGTATGGGGTAATTTGGAGGGGAGGTTAGGTTCAAACAGGTTCTGACCGCTGTCCGCCCTATCGCACCACATCGTCCATCGGATCCGCCAACAGAATCTCCATCATCAGCTGCGCACCAAGTACGAACCCTTTGACGAAAAGGTCTTGATCGTTTTCGACCGAAAGGTCAATAGTCGCTTCGTTGGCAGCATCAAACAGCTCCTTCTGCTCAGGCGATAAGGATTCGATCAGCCGGTCCTGCCGTGCTGTGACTACCGCCAGTAGTTTGGCATATACGCTGTCCTGCTTGAAGTTTCGCGTCATGGGCTGTAAGTTGCCAAGCGCAAGTTCTTTGATCAGTTTCATGGAGTTCACCTTCCCTTCGGGACACAACAATACCACAGGCTTTCGGGAATATCCAGAAACATTTTTGTTAACTCGCAGCGGCGGAAAACAGGACGGACGAGGCGCAGGGCTATTCTTTGTCTACTGCGAAGGAGATTTTGCCTGCTGATCATATTTGCTGGCAGTTTCCGCACAGGGGAATCTGTGTCCCCCTCCAGTTTACGACGTGGGGTCAGTTTACATCATACTCATGTCGGACATGCCGAATTCCTCGGTCAGCGTATCACTTAAGATATTCTCGACACAGTTAACAACGTCCGTCCATTCAAGATCATCGACATATGGATTCCTCCTCACATAATTGTTCCAAAGGTACTCCATATCGAGGTTTTCGCGGATTCTGGTCATGATAGAGGGCCATTCCTCTTCTTGCAGAACTGTTTCTGTTCCCCGGCTTATTGCCGTGTTGTGTATGGCCTGCCTCAGCAGATTGCTTTCGATTTTGTAGCCGTAATCGCATTCAAGGAGATAGACATCATAGAAATCACGCATCCTTGTATTGAGGGTGTCACCGCTGAGTATGGTTTCCAGCTTCTCTGCCAGTAAGGTTTCGAGGTTGTATGTCCGCATATTGATCTTCTCGCCGTCAAACATCATGGTATAAGTATAATCGACCGCTTCAGGGGTAATCTCGTCACCCGTTGAAATATCGATGCTGATGCTTTGGCGAAGACGGTCAAGATAAACCTCCAAGTGAACCCTGACGCCGGAGTATTCATGCTGATCCATGATTTCCTCGCATCGTATAAATTCAAACTGGAGCGCATCGTCCATGTCTGTGCTGATGATCTCCTGAATCAGATGCTCTGCATCTTCCTGAGTCAGGGGATAATCTTTCAGCGTCACGTCGATATCTTTCGTTGTTCTGGATTCCATCCCGACAAGGGAGGCGACCAGCATCCCTCCCTTCAGGATGAAAAGATCCTTGTATTCAGATTCTGCAATCCGTGCGAGAAATCGTTCCATCATGTAGTTGCGGATCAATTCCTGCGCCTTTTTGGAATTACCCCCGGATAGGTTGGAGATTTTATCCTTCAATTGTCTCGATGTCCGTATGATCAAATCAATACCTCCATATATTTTCGCATCTCTGCATCAATCCTCATTTCCATAGCGTAATCCATCAATTTACCGAGCCTTTTCTCGGGCCGTTTTACATATTCACGGAGCGCGTATTGGAATACCTGCAAATCCGTTTTCTTCCGCGCCTTTACAATATCACAGATCGTTCGCTCAGGATCGTACGCCCGCACCGTGTTTCCATAAAAGGTTTTGGCTTCTGAGATTCCAAGATCATAGTGAACGGAAGCGTGAACGGTAATCCCCTCATTTCGAAGTGCCGTCCCATTGTAATGAAGGGGAACCGTGACATGGATCGCATCGCTTTCTCTTTCGGTGAGTCCGTGCAATTCCAGAGACGTGTCGTTTGAAAGGATTGCTTTCGGCCAGCGAAGGGATAGAATATACAAATCATCTTTCCATGTATCCTGGCTGTAGTAAATCCCATGCGCGGCACGAAGTAATCCGCGTTCCTGTACATAGTCGGAGAAATATCTGTTGGAAACCCCTGCTTTATTTGCTGCATCAGAGGTTAGATAGCCGTTTCCCTTTGAGAGAAGGTCATCTAGCATTTGCGCTTTCGTCATGTCGCCCGCCTCACTTTCACGCTTATATTTTACCACAAGTCAGCATGAAAGTGAAGTGTTTTCGAATCATTTTTCAAGAAAATCTTCATTGTTGTCTTTCTGCTCCCGCTTCACGACGTAGAGGTCCCCTTCCTCTCCTCCTTCACCCTCTCAATCATCTCCGCCAGCATCGCCTCGCACTCCTCCTCGCTTTTCGCGTAAACCGTATGGCAAGCCCGCGTCCCATTCGGGTTCCGGGGTGAATACCTCCCCTCCCACAGGCTGTCGCCGATCTTGGACACGCATCCCGTCCCCCGGCGGCGGATTGTGCCCTTGTACGGCTTGAACGCGGGCGGTTCTGCGGATTTAGCGGTGTCAGTGGTGTCTGTGCCCGTCTCAGGCTGACCGCCGTCACAATCGCCCCCACGCGCCACACGGCGGTCGATCTTCGCGGCGGCCTGTTCCCGCATCGAGTCGTTGACGTGGGTGTAGACGTTCAGCGCCGTGCTGACTGACTCGTGTCCGAGGGTCGCGGAGAACGTCTTGATGTCCATGCCGCCCTCGAGGCAGAGCTCGGCGAAGGTATGTCGGATCGCGTGGAAAGGAATGTGTTTACACCCTGCCCGTTCGAGGATCCGGGACAGAGCTTTCCGGCATGCCGTGGGATCGCGCGGAGCGTCCTCTTTGACCGGGGATGGGAACATCCAGCGGGAATTTACGTTTTCGCGGTATTCTGTCAGGATGTTCATAATGGATGCCGGGAGGATAATGGTTCGGACGGAAGCCTCCGTTTGGGGAACGCACTCCCCGTTCGCCGGGTGGATTTGCCTCTGTACGCGCAGCTCTCCCGTCGTGAAGTCGAGATCCTCTCACCGGAGTCCGACCAGCTCTCCGCGGCGCAGTCCGGTGAAGAGATCGAGAAGGAACATCTCATAAAAGCCCTCTTCCTTTGCCTGAAAGAGGAGCCGCCCGATTTCAGCCTTTGACAGCGTCCGGATTTCCTTCGCTTTTTTCGACGGGAGCTTGCAATCGGCGGCTGGATTCTTCCGGAGCAGCCCGTCCCGGACAGCCTGTTCCAGCACGGCTTTGCAGCATAAGGCGCATTCCCGAACAGATTTGTCGGACAAGCCTGCACCGAACTGATCCCGGCGCGTGATACGGCCGGCGGTTTTGAGGTGCGTGTAGAATTTTTGAAGCCCTTCGGTCGTGACGGCGGTCAGCGGCATCTTTCCAAGCACGGGAATGATGTGCTTGTAGATGTTGCTCTCATATTCCTGCGCGGTGGACGGGCGGATATGGGGTTTCGAATAGGTCTGATACCAGAAATCGATCCACTCCCCGAAGGTCAGATCCGGCTTGGGTTTCGGGGCGTTCGCGCCAAGTTCATCTTTCCGTCGATTCAGCTTCTCGATACATTCCGTCTTCGTTTTCGCGAGGACGTTTTTCGTTTTGGGAAGCCCCTTTTCGTCGTATCCGATGACGGCGCGGCCTTCCCACCGTCCGTCTTTCCGGAGCCTTACGCTTCCGTTCCCGGCTTTGCGTCTTGCCATGGTTTCAGCTCCTTTCCGAGAATGTCCTCCGCGATCCCGCCAATGAGCGTCGCCGCCTCCTTCTGCATGTCCGCCGTGACGTGGGTGTAGCAGTCCAGCGTGAAGCTGGCGTCCGTGTGGCCGAGGATGGTCGAGAGGGTTTTCGCATCCACCCCGGCGGAGATTGCCTGTGTTCCGAAAGTGTGGCGGAGGGCATGAAATTTTACATCTGGCAAGTCCGCCTTTTTGAGGATCCTTTTCAGCGCGTTGTAGGCCGACTACGGCTTGACCGGAAGGTCCGGATCGTCGAAGCATGGGAAGATCCATTCGGATCGACGCGCCGAGATCCGTTTTCGAAGCAGATTCGCCGTTGACACGGGAAGCAGGATTGTCCGTGTCCCTGCCGCTGTCTTCGGTTCGCCGACGAGCAGACTGCCGTGCTCATAGCTGACGCTTCGCCGGATCGTGAGTTTCCCGCTGTCCTCGTCGAAATCCTCCCAGCGCAGTCCGCAGAGCTCGCCGCGGCGCAGGCCGGTCGTGATCTCCACATAGAACAGGTCGTGCCAGTCCGGCTCTTCGCGGATCGCCGCCATGAACCGGTCAAGCTGTTCGTTGTTCAGGATCTGGATCGGTGCGTATTCCTTCTTCGGGAGTTTGATACCTTCTGTCGGGTTGGCGACGATCAGGTGACGCCGGGCCGCCGCGTTCAACGCCTCGTGGAGCATCATGTGTACGGCGCGGACGGAACTGTTTGAAAGGCTCTTCTGCAAATCGTTGTACATGGTCTGCACGTCCACGCGGGTCACGCGCGAGATCTGCTTCTGCCCGAGACAGGATTTGATTCTTGCAATGTGATGCGTATAGTTCTGTATGGTGGACGGGCGGAGGTTCGGGCTGTATTCGCTCAGCCACAGGTCGAGCCAGTCTCCGAGCGGCATCCGGCAGTCCTCGGTCAGCTCCGCGTCGGCATAATCGCGCTTGAGCTGCTCCAGTTTCGGGATGAGGACCTTCTGTGTCTTGGCAAACACGGACTTATAGATGGGCAGCCCATCCTTCCGGTGCCCGACGACGATCCGGCCTTCCCAGTACCCGTCGGAGCGCTTGCGTACCATGCCGTCTCCGTCCGGGCGGCGTTTTGTTTCTGCCATGGGATCACCTCACTTTCTCAGACACACAACATACCACAACCCTGCAGGAATATCCAGCGCTTTCGGAACTTTATCAGTAGGACATATTTTCACATCATCCCTTGTGCGAAATGACAATTTGTGGTATAATCTGAATAACTCCACTCAAAGATACGAGGATGCGATTATGGCGGACATGAACAAACTGTACGATCTTGCATATCGATTCCGAAACTCTGGAATATGGACGCAGGTCTATGAAGACGAGCTCTTTGCCGTAAAACTCCCGTCTGCCACAGCATATTGCTGCATCATGGGCAGAGGCGGGGGTCACATGGCGGTGAGCGTTTATATTGGGGAAGAAGCGTTTTCCACCTTTTTTGATCTGCTGCAGCCGCCGGAAGAGGAATTCGATATTTTGAGGCAGGACTGCATTCAATGCAGCATGGAAAAGCGCGATATGCTCAAAGACGAGGAGATCGCCGAGATCAGATCTTATTGCAAAAAAAGCGGTATGCCGTTCCGAAGCCCGTATCCGCAGTTTACCCGGTACAGGCCGTATTGTCTCCCGTGGAGCGTTACGGAAGACAGCGATTGGGAAGCGCTGTCTTCGGTTCTGCAGGCTGTAACATTGATGGATGAGGTTCTGCGCATCAAGGGAAAAAAAGCGTTGGGGCTGAAACCCGTACTATCCTGTTCGGAAAGTACAATGCCTGAGCCTGTCCAAATTGGAATGTTTGACGAAGTACAGACGGATCATGTTGACGAAACAAAAGATCTTCCGGGCATTCCTTTGTTTTCGATCGGGGAAGAAGGACTTCAGACAGAGCGGATTCCTCTTCCGGAGAAGAGATCGATCTGGAGGGCGCCTGACCGGATTGACGGGAAAAAGATTGCCGGGCTGGAAAAGCAGAAGCAGCAGGGTGTGTACGAATGCGAGGTAATCCGTCTCGCGGAGCCTGTTGATGGAGAGCCGCCGTATATTCCGTCCGTATTGATGACAGTTGAGGCTAAGGCAGAGGGGAAGGTACTTACTCCCGTCATAGCGAAAGGCGCTTTGTATGATCCCAATGCGCTTCTTCATGATTTCACCGAGATGCTTGTGAAGGAAGAGGTATATCCAAAGCGTATCAAGGTTCGGACAGAAGAGACCCGTGTGTTGCTGGAACCGTTGTGTAAAGAAGCAAAGATATGGCTTGACATCACGGAGAAGATGGTCCTCCTCAACGATACAATAGATGAAATCCTCAACGGAATGGAAATGGGAATCGATGATGATATCAATAAAGAAGATATGGAAGAAAGCATCGAAGATATCGTAGAGATGCTGGATGATCTGTCCGTTGATCAAATTCGTATGTTGCCGGAGTTCATTCTCAGATACCTGCTGCAGTCAAAAGACCTCTTGCCGCCGCGAATTGCCGCAAAAGTTAGGAAGGCGTTGAAATAACGGAGGTGGTACAGTGCTTTCTTCAGCGAGCGGCGTCGTTGCTCTATCTCGACAAATCAAGAAGGAATCAGAAACGGTTTTCGAGAGCCGTACAGGGCAAGGCTATTCTTTGACTACTGCGGCGCAGATTTTTCCTCGTCCCGCTTTACGACGTGGGGGGTATCCGAGCCGCTTCGCGCATTCGATCGCCGGAAAGAAAAGATCCTCGCCGTCACTGAGGGGTTCGATCCCTTCCATCTCCGTCTCGCTGAAAAAACTGTCTTTTAGTATAACATAAAAACCGCGCGAAAACAATCAATTGGCACAAATTTTTTCAATGACAAATTCTTGTCAACTCTTGCGTCTGTCCGGGACAGTAAGATATAATGAATATGAAACAAAAAGATTATGCTCAGTTCCGGTTCAGCGACTGGAGACTGGAGGCGAAACAGGGAGGATTCACGGAAATGGAAAACGGAAAAACTTCGGGCGGCAGGCGGATTCTGAACATCGTCCTGCTGCTGTTGAATCTCGCGTGTCTTATCTGGATCCTCGTCTCGTGGCGGGGAGAGCAGGGTCACAGGACGGTCCTCGATTATTACCGGGACCGCGGAGTCGACGTGAGTGATTTTGAAACCATGGAAAACGACGGATCGGTCCGTCCGTAAGGGGAAAGGAGATCGTCATGGCAAAGAAATGTCCAGCCTGCAGCGCGGACAACAAGGACGGCGCTCTCGTCTGCGAATACTGTGGCACAAGACTTTCGACGGATAAACCGCGCTCCGCCGGATCCAACGGGGAAAAGCGGTTCTGCACCTCCTGCGGGAAACCGCTCGCTCCGGACGCCGCGTTCTGTCCCTTCTGCGGAGCGAAACGAAACGGCGTGGCTCCGGCTCCGGAACAAGTTCCGGCGGCAAGGCAAATTCCCGCAACTCCTCGCGTTCCGGCTTCTCAGGGGCTTCCCGGCTATATGCAGCCCGGGTATCAGCAACGCATCCGGGCGGAACGGGAGGGGGAGCGGCAGGCGGCGCAGAATGCATCAAAAACAAAGAAGAGCACCCGGGGACTGAGCGTTTTTCTGTCCCTTCTCCTCGTCGCGCAGGTATGCGTCGCGGCGTTCCGGTATCCGGGATTCCTGCGCAGAAAGCTCGGCGTCACACAGGGGAAGTCGGACGGGGATCCGGGCGATTTCGCAGAAGACCTTGACAGTCTGATACTCGAAACCTGGGGACTGACTGAGGAGGACATGAAGCTCTTTGAAAACAACATGCCCGAGGTCACGGCGGAGAACTCCCCCGGAAACCCCGCCTTCATCGACGTGACCTTCACGCAGGCGGAATACGACGCAGCACGGACGCTGACCGCTTCCGTCTCGCGGGAGGACCCGACGGCGGATTTCCCGGAGTTCGGGATCCGTGTGGATCTCAAAGCGTGGAATCTACAGAATGAAGAGGACACCCTGACCGTGAAGCGGCTGCCCGTAAAGGACGACGATGCGACGGAGACCACGCTTTATACCTACGACTTCTCCCTGGCGTCCGGGCAGCACGAATTCCTGACGGACGCCGTGATCACCGTGCCCGCGGAGGGGGAGAATACCGAGGGATTCGTCGTCTTCAATGAGGATACGGGCAAGTGGGAGGACGCCTATTGCGATCTTTCCGAGGACGGGGCGACGCTCACCGCGTACATGCCGCATTTCTCGAAAGGCGCGCTCCGTGTGATCAAGGAGGACGCCTTCGAGGCGATTTCAAAATACACTGCCAATGGGAAATCCATCTTCCTCCAGTTCCCCTCGGAGATGAAGCCGAAATATGAGGGAACGAGCCATTATCTCTACCCGGTGAGGGCTCTGAGAATCGCGGATTTCTCAAAGTATATCGACGGTCAGAGGGGGGAGAGCCTCGAGATCCTGAAACAAATGGTAAAGAACGGCGGCGGCATCCCGAAGGACAGCTCGGCCACGAGGGCCGCGAACGCGCTCGGCTTTGCCAACGATAACATATCGCAGGGAGCGGACGCCCTCAGCAAGTCCTACGATGTGATCAAAGGGACCTCCGGGAATATGCTCGGATCGCTCGGCCCTGTCATGCTGACCGTCGGCACGATGATTCTCGCCCTCAAGGTCGCCGATCAGTACAGCCGCGGCGTGGATACGGCAACCATAGTCGCTGACAACTGGAAAGGGGCGGTAGGCTGTGTGCTTGGTCTGGGCGCCGCGTTTTTCGCCGGAACCGGCATCGGTCTTGCCGCGACACTTGCGGGCGTGGGGATTTTCCTGTGGTCAAGCGTGGAAACCATCGCCGGATACGTCGCGGACGAGATGGCTCCGATGGGCTACCCGACTTCGGTGCAGGACGTCGCCTACCTGACGTATCTTTGCGGAAACGCGTCGGAACGGGGTTATCTCAAGAGAAGCTGGGCCTTCTGGAAGAACGCTGATCTGCCCTCCGGGAAAGAGGCTGCCGATATTTATCGGGACGAGCCGGAGAAGGTCGTCGACGGACGTGGGAACGGATGGATGATGGCTCTCAACACTCTCTCCGAGGAATACAAGGAGGACCCCAAGGGTTTCTACGACGCGTACACGAAGATGTACGAGGATCTTGCGGATGCTTATTTCGACGAATCCTACGAGGTGAGGCAGAAGGCTTTCCGCGAAGGGTGCAAGAAGTATGTCAGAATTTTTCTGAAGGACGCCGAGGGCAGCTTCACGGAAAAAATCGGGCAGGCAAATAAGACAAGCTTTCCGTCCGAGCGCTCGGAATTCGCCGCTCTGAGGAAGGACAACAAGGCCCTCGCCGAATGGGCCGAGCTCGAAAGCATCCTTGCGAAAACATATGATAAGAACAAGGACGCGCACCCCGACTGGACCTGCGCCGACCTCTGGGATGAAATCTTCCGCATCTGGGACGAGGGCGGCGCGGATTACACAAGCGCGAACGATGAAAAGAGCTTCCTCAAAACAAGCGCGGAGAGGGAAGCCGCCATGAAGAAGAACGCGATTTCCGCCCTGAAGGTCAACACGCACGAGATCATCTCCGAGTTTTTCCACAAGCAGCGCAGGGAAGCGATCAAGGAGACGCGGGCTTATGTTTACAGCAAGGTTCTCCCGCTTCTGAACACGCGTGTGACCTTCTTCACCGAGGATCAGTCCGAGAAGCAGCATACCTTCGAGGAACTCGCGTCCTACCGGTTCAGCTTTAAAAACGTCGGCTCCCCGCGCTTCAACCCGTACAACAGGGAGCAGGCCCCCACGGAGAGTCCTCTCATTCTGAAAGCGAACAAAAACAACAAGGTTCTGCTTGAGACGACGGTCTATCACTATCTCCGGTTCGACTGTCCCACGGAGGTTTCCATCGAGGGTGATAAACAAAAAGCAGACGGGCTTGCGGACTGGGAACACCGCAGTTTTGTCACGGACGGGAAAACCGAAGAGCTTTTGAATTTGATGGAGAGAGAGGAATTTCTATCGCCGATCGGAGGAGTCGAAGGCTACAGGGATAAGTTCAACGAGCTGCAGATGTACGCCTGGGATACCCAAATTCCCGTCAGGTTCGAACTGAAAGACGACGAGGAGAACACGACCCTCCAGAACACGGACAAGGAGGACAGCTCCGGAAAGGACGGCAAGCCTGACAAAAAGCCGGAAGAAAAGAAAACCGGGTACTGGAAGCTGGCGGACCCCGGTAAACTGGAAGAACCGCATGAAGCGACAAACCCCTGGAGCGAAGAATCGGACGCCCTCATGAATAATGTTTACAAAGATGCAACGCTCAGCGGTTCCGCCGCAGAGGGCTTCACTGGGACAAGCACCTATCTCGGGGACGATTACAGATTGGGCGTGGCGGAGGAGGAAAAAACACACGAAGGCAAATGCACGGGCGAAAAAGGCACGGCAGTCACCACGTTCAGTCAGCCTCCGTCCATACTGAAACCGGAAGAAGTGCTTTCCGTTGACGTGAAAGTGAGCTACAGCAAGAGCGATGGACATCCGCAGGGCGTGAACCTGCAGACGACCGTCCGGTTCATGTGGGAACCGCACGCGAGCAGTTACACCTATCTCCGCACGGACGACGATCAATACAATATTATGCCGCAGCAGGAGCATACGACAGAAGGCAGCAAGGAAACCGGATACCACACATATTCCAGCTACAGCAAAAACAATGAGGCGACGCTCAAAGGGACCGTCCCCAAAGGCAACACCGGATCCAAATCCGATCTCTACATTTGCTTCTCGGGCACGCTCAGTGCTTATCAGATCAACACCTACTACACTACGTATGGGTGGAAGAGTAGAGCGGTCAACAAAAGGGGGTCACCTATACCATGCAGACCAAACCCATTGAAGCATCCGGTGCGAAATACCGCTGGACCTACGAAATGAGCCTATTCAAGAACCCGACGGTCTTTCTCGCGACCGCAAAAGCCATGGGGATTGCCGTCGCCATTACGATCTTTATCATAGGCCTGATCTCGCTCTTCGCGGACGGCTTCTCGGCGGACAGCTTCCGCTTTCTGGGAGAGCTGACCCTCATCCTTGTGGGCATTTTCGCCGTTCTGCTCGTCCTCGGCTACCTGCTCTACGCGGCGATCATGGGCGGGTACTATATCTATCTTCTCGAATACTATGCTGAATATACGAAAAAATCCGCGAGAGATGTGTTAAAGGAATGGGATGGTAAAGGAATCACGGATACGATTTTCAACGGATATTTTCGGTATCATCAGGAGCGCATAGAAAACGCCTTCGAAGACATTGACAGCCTTCTTGCGACGGGGAGACACGCGCCGTGATCGGCAGGAAACAGTTAAGTAATAACGGTTTTCACATGATCCTCCCGTTCATGCTGTCAAGTTCTGCGATCGGTCTCAGCCGGGTCTGATCGGGACATGCCTTTTAACTATTTGGCGCGTATTCAGACCAGATCCGTTTCTTCCTTTATAATGTCCAGAGCTCTTGTGACCAATTTCAGCGAGTCGTTGAAGCTTTCCCTGAATGAATCGGGATTGTTTATATCCGGTTTCCCGTTTACGGCCCTGAATTTGTCGCCGAGCAGCTGAATGCCTATCTGAAGTCTGTCCCCTCCGAAATAGATGTGCGGAGAGTATTTGTATTCATTATACAGTCTGTGGATACACGCGGCATAGGTATCAATGAACGTACGAGCATAATCGGGATCGTCGGATCGAACGATGCAGCGCTTTGACAGTTCGTTCAGAGCAATCGGGTTTGCGGCTCCGCCCCCGTACTTGGGAAACGTAATCAGAAACGGCGATTTTGCGCTGACTTTCGTTTCAACGGAAATCAGGATACCGGAGAACATATCGGTTCTTTCGGAGGACGGCGCGTTTTCATCCGCGGCATCCAGCGGGCGCATCTTTCCCGTCAGCGTCAGATTCGCCGCCATGAAGTGGATTCCGTTCCAGTATCCCTCATATCGATCGGCTGCTTTGAACTCATCCCACTCCTTCTGGCTGATATTATTGTTCAAAAGATACTCTTTCGTGATTTCCCATCCGGGAGACTCCATATTGCTGCCAAAGAATTCAAACTCTGTTTTTTCTTTGTAGCCCGCTATGAATTTCTTTATTGCCGTTTCTCTGTCCCCGGACATATAAATGGCGCTGATGCCCCAGAACAGGAGCCCCGCAAGGATCATGATGAAGCCTGTGAGCGTGTCGGAAGAAAGCTGATAGAGAACGTAAAGCATTATGATCCCGCCGAGGATCAAGGTCAGACTGATCGTCCGCGCAATCAGTTTCTTTCTGCGGATGCGTTTGAGTTCCCGTGTAAATTCTTCATCCCTGAGATTGTTCTGCATGAATCATTTCTCCTTATATCCAAATTGGAAGTGAAAAGCCCGGAGACAATCGGATAGAACCTTGCGATGATGATTGTTTACCGCCCCGGCAGCATAGCTCGGCATACCTTAATTATATCGCATGGAAAAGGAAAAGTCAAGGGCGGAGACGGCACCCATACCGGCTTTATTCCAACTTACGGAAACCATTTTCGCTTCCGGCAACTTTCTGCCAACGAGTTGTCAGAAACGTGCGGGAGTTGCGTAAAAGCGGTTTTTGTTGTCAAAGACGGTGATGCAGTTGGCAGAAATATGGAGCCTGCAATCCCTGTTTCTCAAAAAATCCGGCAAAAGGAGCAGATTTTTGTCCGATCCTTTTGGGTGATCCACGAGAAATCCTGTCATTCCCCGAGCTCATTGGAACATTCACCTCAAATTCCTGTCCGCATTACGGCTCATGTCCCACCTCTTTGTTGACCTCTGCCCGTATTATTCCGCAGCCGATTTCGACCGGCAATCCTCTTGACAACTCCCGCACAATACGGTACAATACATTCAGGACACCGGCAGGAGGAATACTATAGAATGAGACTATATCACGGGAGCAATGTGGCTGTCCGTTCACCTGACCTGAATTTGAGCAAGAAACTCCTTGACTTCGGCGGCGGATTCTATTTGACCACAGACTTTGAGCAGGCAAAGCAGTGGGCAAGAATCAAAACCAACCGCGCAGGAAAAGGCTCGCCCATTGTCTCGATTTTCGAGATGCAGGAAGATGACCTCGCACATCTGAAGGTTACCCGTTTCAACGGTCCGGACCGCGCTTGGCTTGACTGTATTACCGATCACAGAAAAGGGTTCATTGAGCGGGATGAAGAAGATGTTATCATCGGCCCCGTGGCGAATGACCAGACCTTTCAGACGATCGGTTTATCACGGCAGAAATGGCTCTCCAGCTTCTTCTTCCTCAGAATCTGAAAGACCAATATTGCATCAAGACGGAAAAAACGCTCGCCTGTCTCGTGTTCAAGGAGGTCAAGAAGTTATGAATGTTATGATTCCGGAGCTGTACGATTATTACGATAAGGAACTGACTCAGCTGATTTCAAAAAAATACGGCTACAGCCCGATGAAAGCACTCAGGGAGTTTTTGAACTCGGAGACGCGTTCCATGCTTGAAAATCCAGAATTGGAACTGTGGGCATTCAGCCCGCTGATCTTGTTCGATATGTGGGAAGCGGAAAAGGTAACAGGAGACCCGAGAAATTCTGTTTATATCCGGGAGGATTGACATGAGCGCGGAAATGGAATACTTCATCTATCTTCTCGAATACTATGCTGAATATACGAAAAAATCCGCGAGGGATGTGTTAAAGGAATGGGATGGTAAAGGAATCACAGATACCATTTTCAACGGATATTTTCGGTATCATCAGGAGCGGATAGAAAACGCCTTTGAAGACATTGACAGCCTTCTTGCGACGGGGAAACACGCGTCGTGATCGGTAGGAAACAGTTAATCGCCATACACAGGGGCTGCTCCCACCGACCCTATTCTTTGTCTACACCGGCGCAGATTTTTCCTCCCGCCTTCCGCTTCTCCAGCCAAAATGGAAACCGCATCCAAACCTCCTGACCCCATACTCTACCATACGATCCCGGCAAAGATCTCTTCAAATATACGGGTATTCTTCCATTTTCTGCGGCGAAGCTGGGAAAAAGCGGAGTGCTCCGGCGTAGGATCGTCAAAATCGAGGCCGAGGAACCAGCGGTAGGCAATATTGAGACGGACCTGTCCGCACAGCTTCTTCTCGGAATCGATCCCCTCCATGAAGCCGAGCAGAAGCATCTTGATCACCAGAACAGGATGGAAAGGATGAGGATCTGGACAGAATCCTTGCGGACATCCGAGAGGTACATAAGCATAACCGGCTGAACGCGCCGGAAGAATTACCTGCGGAGGCATCCGCAGGGAGATTGCGGACCTGTCGAAAAAGGAGGGCGACAGAATCGAAAACACAATGAAGGCAACGGTAAAGATGTTCGGGCTGGGGTAGGATGATCTTTCTGATGAAGATTGGATTGCCTTCATACGGATCATACAAATGATGGAGAGGAACAAAGGGAAAACGGTAACACGGTTCTTTCCGATTCGAAGGCAGGGGAAAAATCTGCGACCTGCTTTTCGGATCGGAATTCTTTATTGACACCGTATTCCGGGGATGGTACAATATAGGAAAAAACCGACGAGGTTCGACATGGTCAAGGATCCCGGAAAGCTCCGGCTCTGGCGCATTGCGGAGCTGCTATATAAACAGACGGACGAGATGCACATGCTCTCGGCGGTGCAGATCGACCGGATTCTCAGCGAACAATACGGGCTGGCCTCCAATCCGCGCACGATTCAGGAGGACATCCGGTTTCTGAGAGAATCGGGGATGGGGATCGAGACGGTTCGCTCAACCCAGAACCGGTACTATGTGTCCCACCGCCTTTTCGAACTCCCCGAGCTTCAGCTTCTCATCGACGCCGTGGAATCGTCCCGGTTTGTAACCGAAAAGAAGAGCAAGGTGCTGACGGACAAGCTGCTGACTCTTGCCGGTGCGGGAGAGGAGGAACAGCTTCGCCACCACTTTGTCACCGATCCGGACCGCAAGCCGGAGAACGAGCAGATATACTATATCGCGGACACAGTTTCCCGTGCCATATCCCAGCACAGGAAGATCCGCTTTCAGTATTATCAGTACGACGCTTACAAAAACAAGGTGCTGAAGCGCGACGGCGAACCGTATGTGTTCAGCCCGTATGCGCTGGTCTGGAACGGCGATTTTTACTACATGATCGGCTGGTGCGACACCCACGGCGGGATCGGCAGTTACCGGATTGAGCGGATCTACACGACGCCGGAGATTCTGGAAGAGGACGCCGTTCCGCCGCCGGAGGGATTTGACGCGACGGAGTATGTCGGATCCATGTTCCGGATGTACAATACCGGGCGGGAGACGGTTACGCTGGCGTGTGACAACGACCTCATGGACGCCATGATCGACCGGTTCGGGACGGACGTGAAGGTCGTGGAGAACCGGGAGACGGAGTTTGTCATCGAGGTTGAGATTGCCGTCAACCATGTGTTTTACAGCTGGGTGTTCGGGTTCGGTGAGAGGGTAAGGATTCTCTCGCCGCTTTTTGTCGCCGAACGATACCGGCGGATGGTTGAGGAAACTGCGGACAGGCTGAAACGGAACGAAGAGAACGGAGGCGGAGAATGAAATCCGAACTGGAACGGTTTGTCTGGTCCAAAAGCGAGCCGCGGAAATCCCTGGAATGCCATTTGTACGAGGCGGCCGTCGTTATCGGGATCCTTCTGACAAACAGCATTTTTTCGAATCTTCTCCCCGATCTCGCGGAGTGGCTTGGCCTGACGGAAGAAGAGACCGTCAGACTGGCGCAGTATCTGGCCGGTGTGCATGATTTGGGCAAAGCGCACCCGATCTTCGCTGACAATGAACGAATCAGCTTCGCCAAAAATTTCTTTGATGCACATCCGGATCTGCGGTTTCCCTATTCAGTCAGACACTACCGTCACGAACGCGGAAGCGCGGAAATGGTGATGCGGATCTGGAAACGGGACTGCTTGTTCGACACGGATCTGAGGGGCTTTTTCTCAAACATTCTGAAGCTTCATCATCAGGGAAAGAACGGAGATAAGGTATCTGCAGACATTCCGGAATGGGTAAACATACAGGACTCGATAGAAAGCAGGATCCGCGAGCGTTTCCGTCCTCCCATCGTACAATTCGAACAGCTCCGGCACGCGGACGCCGCCTGCACGGTTCTGACCGCCCTTCTGATCCTGACGGACTGGCTGGCATCGTCCTCTCCGTTTGCCGGAAATGCAGAACCGATTCCGGAGGAAGAACTGACAAAACAGACGCTTGCATTCCTTGAGCGGATCGGTCTGGATCAGTGTCCCGCGGTACGGGGCAACCGGATGACGGAATTGTGGCCCTGGATGAAGGAGGACTCCCTGAGGCCGCTTCAAAGGGCTGTTGAGGAAACCTATGCGGGCTGCGGTGAGATGCTGATGCTGACCGTCCTGGAAGCACCGATGGGTGAAGGAAAGACGGAAGCGGGGATTTTCACTGCCGTACAGATGGCGCGGTACTATGGCAAGACGGGAATGTATATCGCGCTTCCGACTGCGGCTACCGCCAGCCAGATGGTGGACCGGGTCAATACGTTTCTGAAGGATCAGCAGATCCCCTGCGCCCGCCTCCTGCACAGCATGGCCTGGCTGAGAGACGATGCGGAACGGGATCTCTGCCAGAGCAAGGGATCGGACTCCGCCGACGGACTGGAGGACTGGCTGAAACCCGCGAAACGCGCTCTCCTTTCACCATGGGCGGTCGGAACGGTGGATCAGGCCCTGATGGCGGTGCTGCGGATCAAGTACGGTGTGCTGCGTCTCCTGGGACTGACGGGCAAGGTCCTTGTGATCGACGAGGTCCACGCTTATGACGCCTATATGTCGAGCATCCTCCTCCGTCTTCTGGAATGGTGTCGGGACCTGCGGATTCCTGTGGTCATGCTGTCGGCAACGCTGCCGCGGGAAAAGAAACTCTCCTTTCTGAAGATATATGCCCCCTCGATCACAGTTGATGATATAGAGAAGGGCTACCCTCTGATCTCCTCCGTTTATCCGGGAGGCAGACTGGAACAGATCCCGGTTCGGGGCAGTGAACAGCAGAGCCGCATAGAGGTTTCATGCAGGATCACTCCGCCGGGAGAGTGTGCGTCCACCGCAGCCATTGCCCTGACAACCGTGCGGGAGGGAGGATGCCTCTGTCTGCTGGTCAATACGGTCGGGCGGGCGCAGGAGCTTTATACCGAGCTGAAAAAGCAGGGCGCCGATTGCCCCGTCTTCCTCTTTCATTCCCGGTTTTCCGCGGCAAGACGGGAGGAGATCGAGAAGGAGTGCCTCCGTCTGTTCGGACCCAGACACGAGGAGCGCCCGGGAAAAGCGATTCTCGTGGCGACGCAGGTGGTGGAGCAGAGTCTGGATCTGGATTTTGACGCCATGATCACGGAGCTGGCCCCGATGGATCTGCTGCTCCAGAGAACGGGACGTCTGCATCGGCATAAGAACACGATCCGGCCCACCGCTCTGACAAACCCCAGGCTCACCGTTCTCGTGCCGCCGGGAGAGGATTACGGAGCGTCCGGCGTGATTTATTACGAGCTGTATCTGAAGCGGACAAGGGACCTGCTGGAGCGGCATCCGGTGATCGCCGTCCCGGACGATATTCCCGTGCTGGTCGATCAGGTGTATACAGGCACAATGACGGATGAAAGCGAAGCGGACGCCTGGTTCCGGCAGCAGTATGGCGATGACTTCAAGGCGGGACAGGCGGAGACCGTTGAGCTGCGCGAGCCGGATCCGGAGGACTTTCTTCTGCCCGGGAACAATCAGGTGTTTGACGAGGACGATCCGTGGATCGCCGCGAAAACCAGGCTGGGAGAGGACTCCGTCAGACTGGCCTTTCTGCCGCCGCCGCTGTTCGAAGCGGTCAGGGATCTGCAGGAAAAGCAGAAGAACATCCCCGGATCCCTTGCCCAAAAGATCATGCGGTACAGCGTTTCCATCCGCAGGAAGACTTGGGATGGACTCGCTTCCGGGGAAGAGGAGCAGACCTCCTGCCTGGATGGAGAGGGCAAGCTGTTCGGCATGAAGCTGTTGTGCGCAGCTGGAGAAGCCGAACCCGTCGAAACACTGACGGCGGAGGCGGCGGGCAGACAGCTGGTGCTTGACCGTGAGCGCGGATTTCTGATTCACGATAAACAATGAGAAAGGAGTGAGCGTTATGCGCTATAACGTACTGACAGAGCCGTGGATCCCCGTGAGACTGCCGGACGGAAGCATCCGGGAATACGGTGTTCTGGAGCTTCTGGAGCATGCCCACGAGCTGGTTGAAATCACGGACGCCATGCCGAATTATGAGTACGGGATGTACCGCTTCCTGTTCGTGTTTCTGATGGATGCCTTTCATCCGAAGCGTCAGCGGGACATCCGGATCCTGTTCGAGAGAGGATCCTTTGACATGGACGTGATCCGTTCTTATGTGGAGGAATGCAATCGGGACGGGGAGCGGTTCGATCTGTTCGATGAAAAGCATCCGTTTTTCCAGCAGGCTGAGGGATGGGACGGGAAAGCGGAGCTGAAGTCACCGGCGAATCTGAATCCCGCCATGCCCAGCGGAAACAACCATGTGCATTTCGATCATACGCTGGAATCGGATTCGGTCATGGAGATCCGGGAAGCGGCAAAAGCTCTGTGCGGGATCAATCTGTTCAGCACAGCCGGTGTTCAGGGCTATCCTTCAACCCCCAGCGGCGCCCCGCCCGTATATACGATCGTCCGCGGGGACAATCTGTTTCAGACTCTGGTTTACGGAATGATGCCGTCCAATCTGTATTCCAACTACGATTCCCCCGCCCCGGTTTGGAGAAGCGGCGTCAGCGTCAAACCGAAGGAAAAGGTATCGTCAACATCACTGCTCTACGGACTTCTTTTCCCCTGCCGGAGAGTGCAGCTTGTGCCCGGAGAAACCGGCGGCATAATCGGCATCCGGTACGAGCAGGGTATGAATTATGAAAACTACGACGCCTGGGCTGACCCTTACGTTACCTATTACGTCGGCAAGAACGGACGTCAGAATCTGAAGCCGAATATGGACAAGGAAAACTGGCGGAATCTGGGTACGATTCTGAATAAAGAAGAAGGTGCTCCTCAGGTAGTTACAGAAGCGGCGGGCTGCGATATGGCTCCGGTGCTCAACCTGATCACCTATTCCGCCGTGACCAATCAGATGAATTATCTGGATCTTCAGCGAGGGAGTTATTCCGTCCCCGTGCGATTTGTAGAGGACAAGATACTGTACGGATTCATGTGCGCTCTTCTGGAATCGGTGGAGAACAGCGGGAGCAGTCTTTCCAAGAGCATCTACGCGCTGCAGAAATCCATGGGGATGACGGAAGGCGCGGCCGCAGCCGAAAAAACCAGAACGCTCGGCCGTTACTATTTTGCATGCAGAATGGCATTTTTCAGCGCGTTGGACAGACTTGCGGAAAATCAGGCGAAACTGGAACCGTTCCAGGATGAATGGAACGAAAGGATACGCGGAATCCGCTGGGAAGAGTACAACCGATTCGTTGACCGCATGGGCGGAGACAGCAGATTTCTGCTTGAATCGGAACGGATCAAAGCACAGAATATCAGAAAGGAGGGGAAAAAATGAACACGATATATTCAAGCTATATGGAGAGGGCAGACAGCCTCGAAAAGAAAGACCGCGTCCTGCTGAAGCGCAGTTGCGGGGCGATGCTCTCGGAGGCGGACGGGCAGACGCTGACGGTGTTCTACCGCCTGCTTCCCAAATCCGTCAGGTCCTATGAAGAAGAGCTGTGGTTCCTCGCGCTCTGTATCCACTGCCTGTGGGACGAGGAGGACAACGGAAAGCGCAGACCCATGGAGAAGCAGATTTCAGCCATGAAGTACCGGGAGGAGCTGACGGAGAGCTTCGATCACCGCTTTACGGTTCTGCTCGATACCCCGTGGAACAGCGACGGCTATCTCAATCAGAAGCTGACCCGCATGGCCAAGCTGCTGAAGCAGAAGGGGTATCCCGTGGACGGAGCGGAGCTGCTGGACGCGCTGCTTCACTGGGACGCGCCGAACCGCATCATCCAGAAAAAATGGGTCCGCGCCTTCTGCAATACGGAAGACCTCACCGAGAACGACGATGATAAAACCGAAAACGAAACGGAGGAATAAATCATGCTGATCGAAGTCCATATGCTCAAGAATTTTCCCCCCACGAATCTGAACCGGGACGATACCGGCGCGCCGAAAACCTGTATGTTTGGCGGAGTCCAGCGGGGCCGCATTTCCAGCCAGTGCCTGAAGCACAGCTGGAGACTCTCTCCCATCCTTCAGGAAGAGGTCGGCAGGGAGAATATCGGCAAAAGGACCCGCAAGCTCCCGGATCTTGTGGCGGAGAAGCTGCTGGAGAGGGGAATCCCGGAAGAGCTTGTGGAGGCGGTAAAGCCGAAAATCACCGGATTCGGCAATAAGGAAGGCAAGGAGACGACGGACGGAAAAACCGCGCAGGTGATCGCGTACAGCCCCGCGGATATCGAAGCCGTGGCGGAGCAGTTCGCGGAAAAGCTGAAGGGCTGCAAATCCCCGAAGGATGTCTCAAAGCTGTCCGCCAAGGAGATTCAGGCCGCCATGAAGGGGAGCGTCTCCCGGGCCGTGACGCTGGATATGGCGCTGTTCGGCCGGATGGTCACCTCCGAAGCCTTTGCCGACGTGGAAGCCTCCATGCAGGTCGCACATGCCGTCAGCACCAACCGCGTCATGATGGAATCGGATTACTTCACCGCCGTGGACGACCTGATCGCGGAAAGCGCGGAGGACACCGGGAGCGGCATGATCGGCGACATCGACTACAACTCCTCCTGCTACTACATCTACGCCTCCCTCGACACGGACAAGCTGCTTGAGAACCTGAAAAACTGCGATAACGCGGCGGAAATCGTTCGGAAAGCCATTCCCGCGCTCATCGAGACCATGGCCTTCTCCAATCCCTCCGGCAAGCAGAACTCCTTCGCCGGCCACTCCCTCCCCTCCGCCGTTCTGGTGGAATGCCGGGAGCGCAAGATCCCCGTCAGCTATGTCAACGCCTATGAGAAGCCCGTTCGGGCAAAGGGTGACGGCGGCATCGTTCACGAAAGCGTGGAGCGGCTGAAGGAGGAGTGCCTCAGAACCGAACGGCTGTACGGACTGACCTCCGCAAAGCGCCTGTGGTTCACCGCAGACGAGACCGTAGTCTTTGAGGATGGCAAAGCGGAGAACTGCGCCAGTCTGCCGGAGCTGATCGCCGCTCTGCCGGAAGCCTGACGGAGGTAGATATGGGAATTCCCATTTTGCTGTTCCGCCTGGAGGGGCCGCTCCAAAGCTGGGGCGAGCGTTCCAAGTGGGATTACCGGGATACGGCTGACTTCCCTTCGAAATCCGGGATCGTCGGGCTTCTGTCCTGCGCGCTGGGACTGGAGCGGGAGGACCCGGAGATCGCCGCGCTGAACCGTCAGCTCTCTGTTATTGTGCGCGCAGACAGAGCCGGGGAGCTGATCACGGACTTCCATACGGTCAGCACGGACCTGCTGCTCAACGCGGAGGGGAAGAAAAGAAGCGGAGCCGGAACCATTGTGTCCCACCGCGGCTATCTGCAGGACGCCAGCTTTCTGGTCGGCGTCAGCGGAGACGGGGCTTTGCTGCAGCGGCTGAAGAACGCGCTGGATTCTCCCGTCTGGCCGGTTTATCTGGGCAGAAAGAGCTGTGTCCCCAGTGTTCCCGTGACGGGCAGGCTGACCGATACATACGGATCCCTCCGGGAAGCCATGGAGAACGAACCCCTCCCCACGCGCCACGACGAACGGATTCTGGCGGAGTTCGACAGCATGGAGGGAGACGGTCGTCTGCGGCCTGATCTGACGGTCGGACCGCGGCAGTTTCAGAACCGGCGCGTCGCGGTGCGCACGGTGTACGTAAAGGAGGGGGAGACATGATCCTGACCAAAGTGAAGCTCGATCTGCGTTCGCCCTCCGCACGACAGGCGCTGACGGACTGCGGCGATATGCACCGGAACATTCAGGCCCTGTTCGGGGAGAGCCGGGAGGACGCGGGCGTTCTCTACCGCGCGCAGAAAACGGAGAGAGGCTGCACCGTCTACCTCCTCTCCTCCCGGAAGCCCGTATTCGACGAAGCCTCCGCGCGCAGCGGGATGATCCCGGCGGGAACCCGCGACATGACGGCGGTGGAGGGACTGTTTGCGGAGGGGCGGAGATTCCGTTTCGATCTGCTGACCATGCCCTCGAAGAAGGAATCGGATCGGACGCGGAAGAACAGTCAGCGGCGGATCCTGCGGAACCCGGAGGAGCGGCTGGCCTGGCTTGCCCGGAAAGCGGAGGCGGGAGGATTCCGGATCCTGTCCGCGTCCGACGAGGAAGGCGAGACCCTGCGCGCAAAGAAATCCGGTGGAGAGCTGTGGATTCACACGACACGGTTCACCGGCGTTCTGGAGATCACGGATCCGGACCGCTTCCTCTCCGCCTGGAAAGGCGGGATCGGTCCGGAGAAGGCCTACGGCCTCGGGATGCTGATGGTGAGGTGAACGATGCCGAAGGATCTTCATGAGCTGCCGCGACTGAGTGACAGCATCAGGTCTGCCCCACACACGTGGGGATGAACCGGGACCCGCCGCCGAGTATGGGGAGTATGCACTGAGTCTGCCCCACACACGTGGGGATGAACCGACAATAAAAGACTGGAACAACTGGAAGGAGGAGTCTGCCCCACACACGTGGGGATGAACCGGAGATGCGAGGTCGGCGTATGGTCGCTTTTGGAGTCTGCCCCACACACGTGGGGATGAACCGATCGGCTGGAATTCGACGGTCAGCGTCCCTGTCGTCTGCCCCACACACGTGGGGATGAACCGGGATACATTCAGCTTGCAATCCGGTCCGGCTACGTCTGCCCCACACACGTGGGGATGAACCGATCTTCGTGCCGTAGGGGTTGAACCCGTATGTGGTCTGCCCCACACACGTGGGGATGAACCGATCGGCTGGAATTCGACGGTCAGCGTCCCTGTCGTCTGCCCCACACACGTGGGGATGAACCGCCCACGGATCTGGGGGACGTGATCTCCCGGACTCGTCTGCCCCACACACGTGGGGATGAACCGGCCTGGGCTCAGGCTTACGGTGTGACCATTGAGGTCTGCCCCACACACGTGGGGATGAACCGCCCGGAAAACAAAGGGGGGCCGGAGCGCGCCGATGTCTGCCCCACACACGTGGGGATGAACCGCGGCTTTTGAAACGACAAAATTCGGGTTTTGTGTCTGCCCCACACACGTGGGGATGAACCGCGTTTCTGCAGGATGGCGGTTTGGATTGGGAACGTCTGCCCCACACACGTGGGGATGAACCGTCCGCTTCGGTCAGCTCCGACGCCTCCTCCAGCCGTCTGCCCCACACACGTGGGGATGAACCGCACTATCTGAAAAACGCCATTGCCAACAACGACGTCTGCCCCACACACGTGGGGATGAACCGCGCGTGGGATCGAAAATCAAAATCGGCGCGCGGCGTCTGCCCCACACACGTGGGGATGAACCGATGTGGTATGTCTTGACTGCGAGTATCGTAAGGCGTCTGCCCCACACACGTGGGGATGAACCGAGCTACGATTCGAAACGCATGGATCCCTGAGGAGTCTGCCCCACACACGTGGGGATGAACCGAAGGCCGGATTCCGGATCGTGGACCAGCCGCAGGTCTGCCCCACACACGTGGGGATGAACCGTTGTGACGGCAGTTCCACCCGCACAGGCCGTCGTCTGCCCCACACATGTGGGGATGAACCGAAGGCCGGGTTCCGGATCGTGGATCAGCCGCAGGTCTGCCCCACACACGTGGGGATGAACCGTAAAGATAAATCTTTACGTTACTTGTAATACTAATCGTTTACGAGTTCCTCCGACACCTCAACAAAGCTGATGCGCCTCGATTCAAAAATACGATTCATTTTTCCCTCAATCGTTATTTGCCGTGTTCATCCTGCCGCAAAACCATGACCGGACTGTGTCCTGCCGATCATTCCAAACCAAAGCGCCCTCGCTCTCTCACTGCTCCGGACGCGCTCCACGTCTCTTCTCCCCGTGGATCAGCAAAACCGCCGCGATCACCAGAAACGGCAGTCCCGCGAGGAGCCCGTTCGGAGCAGGACCCAGCAGTCTCGCGGTACCTGTATCCGGCAGGCACACGGTCAGGGGAATGGTCGCCGCCGCGTTGAACGCCCCGTGGAAGAGGGCCGGCACCCAGATGCTCCCGCTCTTTTCATAGAGCCGGGCGTGCAGAACGCCGAGTCCCGCCGTGATTACGCAGAAGAGAAGCATGCCCGTGACCGGAAAACCGATGTATCCGACAGAATTTCCCGCGGCCGCGCCGTATTCGTATCCGATCAGCCAGATGAGCGGCCAGTGCCACGCGCCCCAGATCACGCCGCCGAGGAGCCAGCCCTTCCGACGCCCGAATCGCTCCGCGAGCTGAGGAAAGAGGAACCCGCGCCAGCCGATCTCCTCCCCCAGAGCCGCGAGCATGTTGATAAGCGGGGCATAGGTCACACATTCAAGCACCCCGATCAGAACGTACAGGGGATAGGAAACGCCCTGCGCCTCCATCTGCCCGAGGGCCTCCGCGCCTCCCATGGCTTCCATGTATTTCCCGCTCAGATCAAAGTGCCCCGGGAAGAGCAGAAAATAGAGCAGGACTCCCGCGGCGGTCAACAGAACGGGACCGAACCAGGCGGTCAGAATAGACTTCCCGTTTTCCCGGATCCGCGGCCTCCAGCCCATGCCCTTCAGATCCACTCCCGCGAGAACGACGCCCAGGGCCGGGACGAACATCATCGCCGCAAGGACCAGCTGAGCGGCCATCCGGCTCCGCTCATAGAGAAGAGCCGCGCCGAACTGGACGGGATACGCCAGCCCGAAGGTCCAGAGAAGATACTTCACGACCTGCTTCTTATTGAAATCCGTGTTACGCATCTCTCTTCTCCTCCGATCCGGCTGATCCGGCTGAAACCTCCACGCAGAAGCCGCGGCGCCCGCAGGAGGGACAGGTGAGCTTCCGGGCGGCAGGGGTGTGGTTGGCCCAGAAGGCTTCTTTGAATTTCGGCTGAAAAACCGTGTGGCACCCGGGACAGATGTACGCCGTCCTTCTGAAATACCAGCGGCTCAGGATCACCCCGTAGGGGACCGCGACAACGGCCCACACCGGGACCAGCTGCCAGATCCCCTTCGTGATCCACAGGATGACGGACGCCCACTGCAGAACGCCGAGCGGCAGGGCCGTCAGCAGCATGATTGCGCGGGTCTTCTTCATTTCTTTTCTGTTTGTCATGGTATACGCGATGTCGCTGATGGATTCGAGGGAGAACTCCTCCACGCTCTTCAGTCCGGTCCTCAGGTCCGAGAGCTTTCCGAGCATCTCCTCCCGCTCGCCGATCTCCTTTTTCAGCGCCGCCTCCTGCTCGTCCAGCAGAAGGGAAATGACGCTTCCGGGATCCTCTTCGGTGAGAAGCTGACGGATCGCTTCGATGGACAGGCCCAGCTCTCTGAGAAAGCAGACGATCTTCATCCGCTTCACGTCGTCCTCGGAGTACAGCCGTCTCCCGCCCTCGGTCAGCTCCGACGGCGAGAGGATCCCCCTCGTGTCGTAGTACTGGACCGTGCGGACCGTCACGCCGCAGAGCCTTGCGACCTCTCCCGTGGTGTATTTCGACACTGCGTTCCACCTCCTTTGATCCCATTCTAGCATATGACGCGGCGTCACAAGCAACCCCTGACGCAGGGGGATTTTTTGTTTTTCATGAAAAACCGGCCGGATGCGGTCCCGGCTGTCTCCATCATACCACGGAATCATGACCGCACTGTGTCCGCGGGGGAAATTCCGGCCGATCCTTTTCCGGCACTGCTGAACAATGAGACAAAATCCTGTTGTGCTGCCGCTTCGGATATGGTATAATCATTTTGGGCAATCGTCTTCCGATACAGTAATACTAATCTCATTCTAAAAGGAAAAACGCGGCTTCTTGAAAGGAAGCCCCAGGCATAAATGCCCTAGGCATGAATGCCCCAGGCATGAATGCCTGGCAAGAACATTATAAATACACTGGTGCAGCATTCTTCTCTTCGTGCAGCACGGGGTAACGTGCAGTGCACTTTTTCTGACTTTGTTTTTTGAACATCTTTGACAAATTGTCTTTTTAGGTTGAGAATAGTATAAAAAGTCCCCCGCGCCGTTTCCGTTCCGCGGCACAGGGGACTGTTTTCTCTCTTCCGGACGCCCGGTCATTCCTCCGTCACGGCGCAATTCTTCTCCACCCACGCCAGACCGAGGCGCTTTGTCCCGACGGAGGGGATTTCCGCCTCGACGATCCGGGACAATCCCTCGCCCGTCACCGCGGTGATCCTTCCCTCCCCGAAGACCGGGTGGCGAAGAATCCTGCCGGGCCATGAGACCGTCTCAGGCTCCTCCCGGACCGCGGCGGCACGGTTCTCCTCCGACACGGCGGGCTTCTCCTCCCCGGACCGGGGCGCGGCCTGTTTCACGGATTCCCGGACGGGCGTCACGGGCCGGACCGCGGACTCGGGCATCGGAACGGATCCGCCTCCGCCGCATTCCTCCCTCACCTTCATGAGGATCTCTCCGAGATGGTTCTCTCCCTTCCCGGTCTTCGCGTCCACGCCCCAGAAGGTGTCGTGCCACGCATTGCCCTCCGCCAGAGGAAGATCCCCCGTGGCCGCGAGCCGTTCCGCCAGCTCCGGATGAGCGGCGAACTTGGCCCGGACGATCTGCTCCATGATGCCGAGCTTCACGTACGCCCAGTCCGAACGCAGAGCCACCTTCCGCCCCATCCTCTTGGCGACGGTGGGGTTCTTCGTCTCCGTGAACGGGATCCTGTCCTCCGGATCGAGGCACTTCGCCGCCTGGAACGCCGCCTCGCTGTTCGGGTAGACCATCCCCTCGAAGGGCACCTCCGCCGCGTAAAAGTTGCTGAGGAAGGCGTATTTCCCCCGGAAGGAGGTAACGGCGGTCTCCCTGCGGATCGGCGAACCGTCAAGGAGGGCGTACACCTCCGGCCTCAGCATGGAGCCCGCCGTCTCCCCGTCTCCTCTCCGCACCGCGTCCCGGACCGCCGTGGAGCTGATCCCGCCGATGCCGCCCGGCGCGGACAGGATCACAAAGGCGTCCCTCACCTCCCGCAGGGCCTTCGTATGCTCGATTTCATGCTCCGGATCGAAGCCGTCCCGCCGGAACACGATGATCCGGTATGCTTCGCAGAACTCCCGGAAGGTCTTCCATTTCGTGAAGGTTTTCAGCTTGTCCCCGCCGAAGAGGAAGTACAGCTGCTCCGCCTCGGGATGCCGCGCCCGGATCCGGTTCATGGTGTCGATGCTGTTCCCGCTGGTGCCGGCGTATGCGTATTCTCCCTCGTCCACCGCGAAGCCGTCGTCCCCGGCGCATACGGCGCGCAGCATGGCGGCCCGGGTCTGCTCGGGGAGCACCTCGGAGGGCCAGTCGGTTTTGGCCATTTTCTTCGTCACATAGGCGTCGTTCGAGGGCACGAAGACGCCGAGCTCCGCTCCCACGCCCTCCATGGCGGCCTTCAGCAGGCGCTCGTGGGCCAGGGTCGGAGGGTTGAAGCTCCCTCCGAATACTACGATTTTCCTCATTGCTTCATCTCCTTCCGTTTATCTTCTTTTCTCTCATCTCATGAAGCGGCCCGTCACTCCGCGTAGAACTCCGCCCCGTCCTCCAGTCTCAGGCATCCCAGGGGCAGACCGAAGCCCGCGCCGCAGTCCAGGGCGATGTGCCCGTTCCCTCTCCAGATCCTGCCCCTGTACGCCGGATCGATGGAAAGCGTCGGCGTGTGGCCTGTCACCAGGATCCGGTCCCCGAAGTACCGCCGGGAGTAGTCGGTCCGCCCGTCGCAGAGGTCCAGAGCGTCATACGCGGCAAGGGGCTTGTCCGGCGCGAAATCCCGCAGTCCCGCGTGGACCAGCAGATACCGCACCCCGTTCACCGCGATCTCCTCATAGGGCGCGAACTCCCCCAGGTAGTCCAGCACGTCCTCCCGCTCCTCCGGATTCAGCCTTCTGAAATCCGCCAGCGTCGTGTCCCCTCCGTCGGAGAGCCAGAGCCGCACGGCCTCAAGCAGGTCACCCGTGATCCCGAATTCCGCGTTCTCCTCTGTGATCTCCACGTTCAGCCGGGAGAGGAGCGTCCGCGCCGTCCAGTCGTGGTTGCCGAGGATCGGGAAGACATTGATCCTCAGACTCATGTCCCAAAGAAGCTTCATCGGCTCCGGTCCCCGGTCAACCGCGTCGCCCAGGACGTAGAGGTCGTCCCGGCCGGTGAAGCGGATCTTCTCCAGCAGCTCGATGTACTTGTCGTACTGTCCGTGCGGATCGGACATGAGATAGGTCATAGCTTCTCCTCCCCGTCGTTCATGACGCATAACCCCTTCACGCGGCTGCTTCGTCGTCCTCCCACCTTCTGCGGCGGGAGGATCTTCTGCTTTTCCGGAGCAGGGCGAGACCGTACTCCTTCTCGATGTAAGGGATGGCCTTGAAGAGCTTCTCGCAGACCTTCCGATCCGCGGGACGCGGGCCGCATCTGGTCCAGTCCAGCGCCTCGTCCAGCAGGATGCCGGAGCGGAACCGGCGCCACAGAGAGGGCCGGAAGGCCTGGCCGAAGAGGTAGTGCTCCTCCTTGCCGGACCGGACGTAGAAATACAGCGTCCCGCGGACGGGCTGAGTGCAGAGGACGACGGACTGCTTCATGTGCTGTTTCCCTCCTGTATTCTGTTTTTCATGGCGGTCTTCCCGAAACGCCCCCTCCGAAAGGGCGCAAAAAAGAGACCTCGTGTTCCGGGATGGCTTCGCTCACTTCTGTTCAGGCTGGCTTGGCTTACGGTTCGGAATATCGGATCTCTGTGCGGGTTCTCTTGGATTGTGCTCCCTCTCCCCCTCAGGCCTCGGGGAGTGAAGGATTTTTATTATACCACTCTTTGAAATTTTGTCAAGAGGTTCGGCGAAAAAAGTTGAAAAAAATCTCACCGCGTCCCTGGAGCCGGCCGATTGAGAGGCCGCACGGCACGATTTCCCGCCCCATGGCCGCAATTCTCCGTTCCGGTTGGGGAAAAAACGGCATCCCCCCGAAGGATCCGCTCCTCGGGGGGATGTGTTCGGGGATCAGAGATACGGCTGAATGTCCTTCGTCAGCTTTTCCTCCATGGCGATGAGCTTTTTCGCGCAGTCCTTCGACTGCTCATCCGCCGCCTTGTACTGATTCAGGTACCTGCTGAGGGATTTCACCCCCATGTTGCAGCCGTCCGTCATCAGATCTGCCACCGTGCGGTCTCCCGGCTTCATCATCAGCTCCGCCCGGGTTTTCATCCACGACATGGCGGACGCCATCATGGACGGATCCTTGCCCCGGTCCTCAAACCGGTTCAGGCGGGCCCGGATGTCCCCGGTCAAAGCCTCGTGTTCCCGCTTCGAGCTGTGGAGCAGACCGCGCAGTCGGTCGTCCCGCACATCGTCCAGAACCTCCTTGATGGCATTGATTCCCATTTTCGCTCCCGCGTCGCATTCCCGCAGAAGCCGTACGGTATCCTGTTCTATCATAGCTTCAGCCTCCTTTCAGGCGCTGTCCACAGGATGCCCGGAACACGCCGCGGTTATCCGCGCAGGCGGCGGGAATCCGTTCACGGAACCGCCGGCTCCCGGGAGAAGCGCCTGACGGTACGGACCGGACGCGGCATAGCGCATGAGAACAAATGTGAACCATATTCGGAGGACAGGATGAGCGGGCCTGGATTCCGTGACTCCGCTGGTGAAGTTCGGCAGGGCCATTGCGGAACACGTCCGTCGGGCAGCGGTCCCGGAAAAAAAGACGCCCCCGGCGAGGAATGTCGCTGAGGGCGTCCGGATTTCGGAGAGGTAAATCAGTGGATGATGGTGGGATCGCCGTGGTACGCGGGCAGGGCGTGCGGACGGACGATCTGACCGCCGGACTCGTAGGAATCGATGGCGGCGAAAATGTATTCCATGGTGGCCAGGGCGTCGCGGCCGGAAGCGCGGAGGTGCTCCAGCGGGACGTTGTTTGACAGATCCTCGTAGAAGGCGTGGATGCGGATCGGGAAGGTGGCGCCGAAGTCCTTCACGCCGGTGTTGGTGACCACGGGCTCCTTGCCGGCCTGCCAGTAGGTCAGCTGCTCCACGCAGTTCTCGATGCAGAAGGTGCCCTTCGTGCCGGCCAGCTCAAAGGACCACCAGCCGCCGAGGCCGAAGCAGGCGTCGCCGCGCTGGGACAGCAGATAGCCCACCGCGCCGTTCTGGAACTTCACGTGCACGGACTGGATGGAGAGCATCAGGTCCTCGCTCTGACGGCGGGCGCCGGGCTTTTCCATGAAGGCCTGGATGTGGGTGATGTCGCCGGAGTAGTGGCGCATGACGGAGAAGGGATGGGTCAGGAAGGCCTTGGCGTGGGAGTAGGGCATCTGCCAGCGGGAGTTGCGGTCCACGGGGTTGACGTTCACCGCGCTGCCGTTGAAGCCGACCTTGGTGAGGGAGTAGACCTGCTCGCCGACGCCGCCCTCCGCGATGAGCTTGTCCGCCTGGAACGCGGGCTCGGAGAAGTAGTGATTCAGGTCGCAGCCCAGATACAGGCCCTTCTTCGCGGCGTAGTCCACCATTTCGCGGGCCTCGTCGATGCGGTTGGAGATGGGCTTTTCCACCAGCACGTGGCGGCCGGCGTCCAGGGCCTCCATGGTGGGGACGTAGTGCCAGGAGCCGTTTTCAAAACCGGAGGTGGTGACGTGGACCACTTCGATCTCCGGATGGGCGGCCAGCATGTCCTTCAGGGAGTAGTACGCGGGAACGCCGAATTCCTCGCCCGCCTTGTCGGCCTTTTCCTTGATGACGTCGCAGACGGCCACCAGCTCGGCCAGGGGATCGTTCTTGATGCAGTTCGCGTGGGTGTGTCCGATGCCGCCCATACCGACGACGCCGGCCTTGAAGATCTTTTCCATTTTCATTCCCTTTCTTTAAGGAAGCCCTTCGGACTTCCGATTGTTTGATTCCGACTTTCTCACTCCGCCGCGTTCTTGCGGTAGGACGCGGGAGGGAGTCCCACGGCCTGCTTGAACACCCGGGAGAACAGGGAGACGTCGGAAAAGCCCGTTCTCTCCGCCACCGCCGCCACGGACAGCTCCGTGGTGCAGAGCAGCTCCATTGCCCGGGCGATGCGGAACTTCCGCACGTACTCCGACGGGGTCATGTGGAGCGCGCTCTTGAACTTTCTGGTCATGTAGTCCGGGGACAGCCCCGTGACGGCGGACAGATCGTTCATGGTGATGTTTTCGCTGTAATGGGTGTCCACGTAGGCCAGGATCCTGTATACGTATCCGTAGTAGTCGTCGGCGGAGATGGTCCTGCTGTCCCACTGATCCGCGTAGAGACGGGAGTAGCGCAGCAGGAAGGCCGCCAGACGGACCCGCAGGACGGTTTCCCAGCCGGTGCGCCGGTTTCCCCGCTCCGCTTCGATGGCCAGCAGCGAGGACTCGATGTTCCGCCGCTCGTGCATGGGCACGTGCAGGAGCCGGATGCTCCGGGGGCTGTCCTCCGAAGCGGGAGCGTCCCCCAGCATGTCGTCCAGCCCCGGCAGAAGGGCCATCTCCGGTTCCAGAGAGCCCAGCTCCGCCGCGTTGAAGATCAGATTGTAGAGCTTGGTCTGATAGGCGTTGATGTAGGAATGCTCCTCTCCGGGGCGGACGAAGAACAAATCTCCCGCCACCAGGAGGTTGATGGCCCCTCCGGCGGAATGGAGCGTGAACCCGTCCACCACGTAGACGATCTCATAGAATTCATGGGAGTGGGCGCGGATCCGGCCGTGGTGCTCCGCGGGAACGATGGCCACCACCGGCCCGTCGCTCACGTAATCCTCATGACGGAATACCTCGGACAAATTGACGCTCCTTACTCGGTGATTTCCGCTACCTTTACCACGGCGCCGCCGTTTTCATTGGATTTGATCATGGCGTGGATCACGCGGGAAGCCTCGAGGCCCTCCCGTCCGCTGCCGTCGATCTCCTCCGGCTTCGCGCCGCCGTCCACCTGATCCACGAAATAGTGGATGCGGTCACGGAAGGTGTCGTAGAAGCCCTCGAAGCCGTCGAACACCGGATTGGTGTAGACCTCCTTCAGGTAGGTTTCCGCGGGATACAGGGTCGCCTCGCGCCACATGTCCTCGAACACGAACCGTCCGCCCGTGCCCGCCACCTCGCAGCGCTCCATGGGATGGCCGCGCTTGATGTCGTAGGAGGAGGTCAGGTGTCCCACCGCGCCGCACTCGAAGCGCATGGCGGTGGACTGGGTGGACCAGATGTCCCGGCCCGGGGCCTTCATGGCGAAGGTGGAGACCTCCCGGATCGGTCCGCAGAAATACTGCATGATGTTGACGCTGTGGGGGTTCAGGGCCTTGAAGTGGTAGTACACGGAGTCGAGGGGCATGAACTTGCCGATCCACAGGGCCATGTTGCAGAACAGCAGGGATCCGATGCGCCCGTCGTTCTGCCATTTTTTCGCCTGACGCGCGGCCGGCGTGAAGCGGTGGTTCATGTCGATGCCGTAGCACAGCCCCTTTTCCTCGGCCTTGGCCACCATTTCCGCCGCCTTCTTCAGGTCGTTGGAGATGGGCTTCTCGCCGAGGACGTGACATCCGGCCTCGAAGGCCTCCATGGTGGGCTCGTAGTGGTCGGAGGCGTACTCGTAGCCCCCGGTGGTGATGGAGCAGATGTCCGGCTTCATGGCGGCGAACATCTCCGTGGCCTTGGTGAAGTACGGAACGCCGAACTTCTCCCCGGCGGCCTTTGCCAGCTCGGGCACCCGGTCGCATACGGCAACCAGCTCGGCCTTGTCGGATTCAGTATAAGCGCGGGCATGGCGGTGGCCGATGTGGCCCATGCCCACGACGACGGTTCTCTGCATGATGAAAAACCTCGGAATAGTAAAGTAATGACGTTACGGCGAAGTGAAGCTTTCCGCGCGGTCACGAATCTTCATCGCGTCCGCGGAGCGGATCCATAACCGTAAGCGTCCGCGGAGCGGATTCATAGCTTCTCCGTTACGCTTCGCTCATGGCCTTCAGCAGCTTTCTCGTGGGGTCGGAGCCGTGTTCCCAGTACATGACGCCGGCGAGGCCCTTTTCCCGGGCGTAGCGGACCTTTTCGGCCACGCTCTCCTCGTCGTCATAGCTGAGGAACTCCTCCTTCTCCGGATTATACAGCCAGCGGGCGTGGGCGACGTCGTCCCGCACCGTGATCCAGCCCTTCGACTCCGGGGCGTCCGGATCGGTCATTTTCGAGATCGTGCCGTAGCCGGGTCCCCAGAAGCCGCTCTCCTTGTCCCCGGGATCGTAGCACTTCTCCCCGAAGCCCAGGTTGTCCGCGGCGGCGATGTGAGTCCAGCGGCGGGAGTAGAAGGCCGCGCCGATGACCAGCTTTTCGTCCGGTACTCCGGCCTCACGGAACACCTTCACCGTGGAATCCACGCACATGTTGTGCACGTCCGGATGGCCGGTGGGATAGAGGGCGGTGTGGTGGCAGGCGGGCGTCCAGGCTCCGGCCATGTCGTAGGTCATGAGGGAGACGTAGTCCAGAAGCGGCACGATCTTCGGAAGCTCGATGGCGTCCACCATGTATTTTCCGGCGCCGGCGGCGATGGTGAGCATCTTCTCCGGACCCAGCGCTTCCCTGAGGGAGGCAAGCAGGGCGGTGAAGTTCTCCCGGTCGGCGGGATCGTGGTCGATTCCGGCGGATCCGATGGTGGGATATTCCCAGTCGATGTCTACGCCGTCCAGCGTCATGGCCCGGACCGCCTCCATGCAGGACGCGGTGAAGGCGGCGATGCCCTCCGGCGTCTTCGCCATGGTGGAGAATCCGCCCGCGCCCCATCCGCCGACGGAGAGCAGGATCTTCAGCTCCGGCTTTACGGCCCGCAGACGGTCGATCTCGGTCTTCGTCTCCGCCGTCCGGGGGTACCATAAGAGCCCGTCCCGGATGGTCCCGAAGGCGATGTTGATCAGATCCAGCCGCGATGCGTCCTCCGCCGTCACGGCCTGCATGCCCCGGGCGTCTCCGGATACGTATGCGCAGAGAAACATGGGAATCCCTCCTCTCTTGACTTGCGTTCCCCGGCGAAATGAACGCCGGAGGATGCATGATGCAGTATGTGTTTTGTCCACATAACAGACGAGACGATGCAGACAGACTGCCTGTCCGCTCATTTCGCGGCAACGGACATTCAGTTTGATTCTGACAGCATCGCGCCCCTGTCATGCGCGTTTCGATCGCTGTTTTCGAGGCCCCCGAGAAAACCGTGAAATTCCATCTATGATGGGATTTCACGCATGTTTCAGCTGACGCACCGTGGTCCGCGCGAGAATCTGGAATAAACGCACAATGTTGAAAACACGGACAAGCTGTGAGTTTATGCCATACGGCCAAGGGGGACCTCCGGGAGGGGCACCACTTTCACTTCGTGAAAGTGGGCGGCCATGAGATGGTGTCCCTCCCGGCGCTCGTCCCGCGCAGGGACATAGAATCTGCAAAGGCGAAGCCTTTGCTTCCTCAGTCCTCCACACCCATTTCCTTCAGCTTGTCCTGCAGCTTCTGAGCCGCCGCGGGATCGCCGATGTGCAGGTTGTCGTAGGCCTCCTGGGAGCTCTCGAAGGGTCTGCCGAAGCCGCTCCAGTCGAGGTTCGTGTAGATCGGGTCGGGATGGCCCACCTCGGCCTCTCTCTTCTTGATGTGGGCTTCCATGCGGGCCTTGAGGAACTCCACCACGTCGGGATTCTCGTCGGCGATGTTGTGCAGCTCGCCCGGGTCCTCGATGAGGTTGTACAGCTCCACCGGGGGCTTGAAGTGGAAGTCGGGCTCCAGGGCGACCATGAGCTTCCATTCCGGGGTCCTCCAGCCGTGCTTGCGCATCCAGGTGGCCTCGGTGATGTAGAACTCGGGCTCCTCGCGCACGCCCTCTCCGGTGATGGCGCCGGTCATGTCGCGGCCGTCGAACTTGATGCCGCAGTCGATGCCCGCGACGGAGAGGATGGTGGGCAGGATGTCCTTGGTCTGGGTGATGGTGTCCACGTGGCCCTCGTAGCCGAACTTGGAGTACTTGAAGGCGAAGGGAACCACCAGCACGTTGTCGTAGATGGAGTGATGGTCGAAGTAGCAGTCGTGGTCGTACAGGGTCTCACCGTGGTCGGAGGTGAACACCACGATGGTGTCGTCTTCCAGGCCCAGCTCCTTCAGACGGGTCAGGATGTGGGAGATGCAGAGGTCCATGTAGGCCACGGAGGCGTCGTACTGGGCGATGATGTACTCGGCGTCGGTGCAGCCCTCCGGGAACCAGGTCAGGAAGTAGTCGCGGAAGGGCTTGAACTCGTAGACGGGCTTCAGGGACTTGTTGTTGGGATCGAATTCGTTGCCCTCATAGAACATCCGGGTGAAGGGCTCCTTGGTGTAGTAGGGGGAGTGGGGATCCATGTGGCGCATGAAGAGGAGCCAGGGCTGATCCTGCTTGGCCAGACGCTCCAGCTCGGGGATGGCCACCTTGTTCATCTCCTCAGCCTTGTCGGGGTTCCAGTCGGGATAGGTGATGTACTTGTCGCAGCCGCGGCAGGAGTGTCCGCCGATGTAGGTGGAGGTGTAGCCGTAGTCCCGGAGGATCTCGGGCATCGTCCGCACCGCCTCGGTCAGCCCGCCCTTATGGCGCAGCGCGACGCAGTCGGTGGAGAAGCAGTCCATGCCGGTCACCATGGAGGCGTAGCCGGGGGTGGTGGGGATGGAGGGGGAGTACATCTTGTCGAAGCAGATGCCGCCGTCCTCGATGTAGGCGTCGATGTGGGGCGTGGTGAGCCGCTTGTACCCGTAGAGGGACATGTGGTCGCTCCGGAGGGAGTCGATGCCGAAGAAGAGAATGTTCGGATATTTCTTAGCCATAAAAAACTCCTGTAAGGAAGGAAACGCTCCGCGTTTCCGAATTTCACTGATTTCCGCTTCTCTCCATAAGCTCGTGAGGGCATTCCTGCCCTCACGGCGGAGGAAGATGAAGTGATGCCGAGACTCTCCTTATCTCGCGCCCAGCTGCTTCAGGATGGCGTTCATGTAGCCGTAGCTCTCGGCGGCGATGCGGGTGGCGTCGGTGATGTTCTGGTCGGGTCCGATGACCTCCAGGCACACGGGGCCGTCGTACTTCTGATCCACCATGGCCTTGAAGTAGCCGAAGAGGTCGATGTCGCCGCGGCCGCACGCCTGATCCGTGGGAGCTCCCGGGGACGGGCCGTTGCCCTTGCAGTCCCGGATGTGGATGTGCTTCATGGCGGAGAGCACGGCGGGCAGAGCCACGGCCGGATTCTCACCAGCGCGGTGGATGTGGGAGGGGTCCATGTCCACGCCGAAGGCCGGGGATTTGATGGTCTCCATCATGCGGAGGGTGGTGGGGGTGGAGTACACGCAGGCGCCCACGTGAGCCTTCACGCAGAGGGTGACGCCGAACTGCTCCGCGTCCTCCGCCAGAGCCTCGATCTCCTCCATCATGGGGGCCCAGGTCTCCTCGATGTTCATCTGGCCGCCGGGGCCGATGTTGACGATCGGAATGCCGATCTCCGCGCAGGCCTCGAAGGCGGTGTGCAGTCTCTCCTTGTCGTGGGAGGCCACCTCGGTGGAGAGGAAGGGCAGGTCGAACTCCTGGCTGATGGCCTTCAGCTCGTCCTTCTGGGCCTTCCAGTCGGAGAGGTTCAGATGCTCGCACATGCCGCCGATGGCGGAGATTTCCACTCCGTCGTAGCCGCACTTCTTGATTGCTTCCGCCGCTTCACGGAACGATACCGTCTTGAAGAGCACGGAATTGACGCCTAATTTGATCATAGCGCTCGATCCTTTCTGTTGTGGTTTCTGAAAACGGCCGCGCTCCCCGCGTGAACGGACAGTGCGCCGGTTGGAACGGTGAAAAAATCAGTTGATCCGGGAGATCAGGTTCTGGAAGGCGGCGTCGTAGTAATCCTCGGCGCGCTTCTTGATCTCGAGGCAGTTGTCCTTGTTGCAGTATTCCAGAATAAAGGGCTTCTTGTCCGCGTACCGGATGTAGCAGGACATGAACTTGATCCAGTCGATATCCCCGTCGCCCACGTTGACGCCGTAGGTGGCGTTGATCTTCCGGTCCTTGCCGTGCAGGTAGTAAATGTCGTGCTTCAGGTAGTAGAACATACCCTCCTCGTCGGAGTTGGCCAGGAAGTTGGCGGGATCCAGCATGGCGCCCAGGCGGATGTGGCTCTCGGCCTCCAGCTCCTCAATGAGGGTCTTCAGCCGGCGGGGAGACGGGATGATGTCCAGCACGCAGGCCTCCAGGGCCAGATGCACGCCGCACTTCTCCGCCTCCAGGCAGATCTGGCGGATGGTCTCCTTGATGTGCTGATAGTCGGTCTCGTAGGTGTCCGCGTTGACGCCGCGGCGGCCGGGGGTGAACCCGCATTCGCTGGCCAGATAGGGGATCCCCGCCTCCGCCGCGAATTCGATATACCGCTTCGCGTATTCCACAGCCTCCCGGCGCTTCTCCTCCTCCGGATTCCGCAGGTCGGTGAACAGGCCCAGGGAAGTGACGTCCACGCCGCGGGTCCGGAACTCATCCGCCGCCTCCCGGACGCGCTTCGGGGTGATCCCCTCCAGGGAGCCGATGCCGTTGTAGGTCCATCCCGGCAGGTCGGACTGGACGAAGCAGAGCTCGGTGCATTTAAACCCGCCGTCCGCCATGCGCTGAGCGGTGTCGGAAATCGTCAAACCGTTGAAGGCGCGGGACGTGACGCCGATGTTGAGCATATCGGAACCTCCTGTGCGATTGGTTGAATTTGGCGATTCACGGGATCTCGCCATTGTGATTTCATTATAATATGACGAAAATGAATCGTCAAGGGGTTTCGGCAAACTTTCCGCGCTAAATTCTCGGAATCGCGGAAAAAGTCAAATCACGGTGTTCCGCGCAGTCCCCGGACGGGAGGCTCCGAGGACGGGTGGCTCCGAGGACGAGCGGGAAGCGAAAAGGCCGGGGTTTCCGCCCGGGCACCGCGGCGCGCTCCGGATATGTCCCGAACAGGTCCTCCGCCGCTCTTTTCCTCCGTCAGACGCACGCATCGGCCGTTTCCGTGACCGATAATCCTCACACCGGCGCGCCGGATTATGCCCCGGAACCGGGAAATAAGCGGAAATCCCGCAAAAATTGTTCTTATAACGATAAAAAAGCCAATAAACATATTGACAAACGGGAAGAAAAAAGGTATACTGTTCTCAGACGAAATACCATACATTTTTCCCAAAAGGAGACTATTCATATGGCTGTTATCACCATTAAGGTGGACGAAGCCCTGAAGGATCGTTCCGCCGCCGTACTGGAGGAGCTGGGTCTGGACCTTCCCACCGCCATCCGTATGTATCTGAAATCCGTAGTCCGTGAAAACGGTCTGCCCATCAGCACCAAGCTGCCTTCTCCCGTGTGCGTCTGCGCCGAGGCTCCCGCGGCTGAGGAAACGCCCGCCGAGGAAGCCCCCGCCGAGGAAGCCCCTGCGGAGGAAGCGCCCGCCGTTCTGCTGGACGAGGAAGCCGAGCAGGCCCTCGAGGAGGACGATCTGATCGACGACGTGGCCGCCGAAGAGAAAGCTCCCGCCGAAGAGCCCGCCGTGGTCATCGACTACGAGACCCGCGCCGGCCGCAAGGCTGTCGCCGCTCTGTTCATGGACACGATCCTCTCCGTTCCCGCCGGTCAGCTCACCCGCTGGTCCGACATGGAGGAGGCCCTGACCGCCCGCTACGGCACTGAGGTGAAGCGTCCCGCGTCCGTGCGCTGGCCCGCCGTCAATCAGGACGGAGCGGAGATCCCCTACTGGCGCATCGTCGGCGAACGCGGCGCGGTCCGCGGCGACAAGATGATCGAGCAGTCCGTTCAGGAGGAGAAGCTGAAGGAAGAGGGCCACGAATTCGTTCCCGCCGGCCACGGCATTTTCTCCGGCATCAAGGTGGACGGCTACAAGGATAAGCTGGTCAAGTGGTGATCCGTCCGTAATCCGGACAGAACAACGGCAATTCATAAACAGAAAGGAGCCGCCGCGTCTCCCCGTTTTCCGGGAGTGCGTCAGCTCCTTTTTTGTTATGCGCTCAGCCCTTCGCGTCGGATACCCAGATCTCGTGATCCTCACCGTCTGCGGGGATCCGGTTTTCCGCCGGCTGAAGGCCCGCTTCGTCGGAGGTAAAGGCGATCCCTTCCCCGCCGAGGGACAGGCTGAAGGACCAGGACGACGGGACGACGTAAATATAGTCCCGCGCCTCCCCGCCGAGCTGCGTGTGATAGGTCAGCGTGCGGGTGTCTTCCATGGCCCGCTCATACTCCTCCGCGAAGGGAACCGTCTCCCCGAAGGACGCCGTACAGCTCCATTCGCCCTCATATTCCCCGTACGACAGGATGCGGAGCGTCTCCTCCTCCACGGCGAAGAAGTACACCGGCCTCCGATCGCCCGTTTCGTATGCCGCCTCCACAAGGAAGGTGACGACGCCGTTCTCCCGCTCCGCCTGAATGACGTCTCCCTCCGGGACCGATCCCGCGATGAAGAGATCGTTCCGGTAGAATTCCCCTTCGGCGTTGGTATAGAGCGCCACATACTCCGGCTCCGGCAGCTCTCCCCCGGGAATGGCCGACGCCGCGACTCCCTCCGCAAGCAGGCTGAAATCCAGATCCCCTGCGGAGCCGTAGGAGGCCTCGGTCTCCTCCCCTTCGGCGAAGAAGCTCCGGAACGTCCCGCTCATGACGATCTGTTCCCCGTACCGGAAGAAGGACGTGTCGCTCTCCCCGTACTCCGCCGTTTCGGAGACGGTCACCGTTCCGTACCGGGCCGTCAGATTCGTGATCCGGTTTGCCTCCGTGAGCTCGCCACGGGAGAAGCCCAGCGTATCCCAGCCCTCTCCCTCCGGCACGTCCACGGGCAGATTCGCCTCGTCCCGCACCCAGAGGGTCATGCCGCCCGTTCCGGGGGAGACCGTGAAGGAATCGCCGCCGGGCACGGAATACTCGCCGCTGACCATCCAGCCCTCCGCGGCCCACACGTCCATCCTCCACTCCTCGGGCAGGACAAACTCCGCATCCTCCGTGCCGGTCTCCGTGATAAAGTCGAAGGAAACGGTCCGGGTGCCCTCCCAGGCGTCGAGGCTCTCTTTCCCGATCCGCTCTCCGTCAAAGGCCACGGTCAGGCCGTCGGCGTAATGCTCGCCGTACATGTCGTACTCCCATTCCAGGGAGCGGATCTCGAGGGTGTCCCTGTCCACGGTGATCCGGTTGACGCAGGGCAGATCCTCCCCCGTTTCGTCCGCCATGATCTCGTTCACCAGGATCGTGACGGTTTCCCCGTCCGAGGCGATGACCCGCGGCTCCTCCGTCACGTATCCCGGCAGATAGGACGTCAGGAAGGAGGAGGGATCCGCCGTTTCCAGACCGCCGCCAACCGCGGAGGGAGACAGCCAGAAGGTCACGGTCACCGGCTCCTCCGGATGAACCTCGAAGTCCAGTCCCCTGTACCAGCCGCCCCGATACACCCCGGTCATGGGCTCCCCGTCGTCCCATCCGGCATAGGTGACGGTGTTGACGTAACAGTACGCCAGCTCCCCGTCCTTCATCCAGAAGCAATTGACCGAGGTGCTGTCCTCTCCGGGGATCCGGGTCACCGTCACCGTCTCGTGGGAGGCCAGCAGAGCCCGGATGTCGTTCCGCTCGTTCAGGTCCTCCAGCGTAAAGTCCGGCGCGCCTCCGTCCGTCTCCGGGGAAGCGGGATCCGTCCCGGGGGAGTCCGGTTCGTCCGTCTCCGGAGCGCCGACGGCGGGCGGATCCGGGGCGTCCGTTTCGGGACCGTTCTCCGTGCCGATCTGTTGGATTCTGAGGCATCCCGCCGCCGTCAGCAGAAGAAGCGCCGCCAGCGCGGATACGGTCCTTGCGTATCGTTTCATAGGCCACCTTCCGAGAAAATCATTGTCTGATACTAATTCCACACAAAACCATTGCAAATGGTTTTGCGTGATCCTGAAAGTCAGGATGACTTTCAGGGCATTCTAAATCTGAGATTTAGAATGGAATTTGTATGATTCATCATACCACACCTTCCCTGCCCCGGCAACCCCAAAACGGAGGATTTTTCATCCCCGGAGGCAGAAAAAGCCGCGCATTCCTGCGATAAGGAACGCGCGGCGGAAACGGTGCGGCCGGGATCAGTATTCCAGCTCCGCGACGCTGTTCACCAGCTTTTCGATGGCCTTGTTGATGAGCTTCATGACCTTCTGGGTCTGGGAGACGAAGTTGTTCTGCTTGTTCTCGTAAATGCCGTTGTACAGGGTCTGGAAGCTGCCGCCCCAGGTGAAGTCCACGGCCCAGTCGTACATCTTTGAGACGAAGATGATGTCGAGCATCTCCACGGACTCGGCGTCGCGCACGTACTTGGCCCCGAAGAGCACGTCGTACAGGGCCACGCGGAGGGTCTCGTTGGAGAAGCCGCAGATGGCGTCCAGAATGATGCCGGTCCGCTCGGGATCCTGGTTGGTCATGGGGATTCCGTAGGCGGTGGTCCAGCCGTTGGAGATGTATTCGCCGTAGTTCTCCTGCTCCTCGTCCAGCTTGGGCATGGGGATGACGCCGAACTCGTATTCCATGTCGCGCAGGCCGCCGATGGGACCCAGCATGGTGCCCAGGAAGAGCACGTGGCCGGCCTTGAATTCGGTGGAGTTGGCGGTGTAGGTCATCTGCTGCTCCACCATCACGCTGTAGAGCTTGTCCACCGCGCGGATCTGGCGCTCCTCCTGGAGTCTGGTGACCAGCTCGCCGTCCGGACCGATGTCCATGGCCTTCTCGCCCATGGCGTACATCCAGTGCTTCACGTGGTCGTTTTCCTCGCAGTGGCCCACCACGTCGTCCTTCGGCTTCAGCACGCCGTCGCCGTTGAGGTCCTGCTCGGCGGTCTTCGCCATTTCAAAGAACCGGTCGATGGTCCAGGTCCCCTCCAGCACCATGCCGTAGGGGTACTCCATGCCGTTGTCGGAGCAGAGCTGCTTGTTGAAGAAGATAACCTCGGCGGCGAAGTCGTCGAAGATGTTCAGGTCGCCGGAGATCCAGTAGAGCTTGGTGCCGAACATGGTGAAGGAATCCACGATGTTGCGGTCCCACCAGTAGTCGTCGGTGTTGATGGTGGAGATGCTCTTGATGTTCAACAGGTCGCCGTTCTGCATGTTGGTGCCCAGAAAGTCCATGCGGTTGAGGGCGGCGTCGTATTCCGTGCTCCCCGCCAGGACCTCGTTGTGGATCTGGGTGCGGATGCTGTCCACGCTGGCCCCCCAGATGGGCTCGATCTTGATGTTCAGCGTGTCCTCGGTGGAGAGGTTCCGGTTGAAGATGGCGTCGTTGATGATCTCGCCGTTCAGCTCCTCCGCGTACACCTCGTTGATGCCGGAGGCCACCTGTGTGTAGAAGTGCCCGTCGGTGGGAATGGCCAGGACCTTGTAGACGTAGCCGCCCAGGTCGGTGTCCGCGTAGCGCTCCTTGATGAGAGCGGAGGCGGTGGGTTCGGCGGGCTCCTCCTCCTGCTCCTCGGCGGAGGGAGTCTGGACTGCGTTCTGCTGGGAATCGCCGTTGTTTTCGGTGTTTACCTGGGAGTTGGAGCAGCCCAGGACCGGGAGGGCGGTCAGAAGAACGGAGAGGAAAAGTGCGGTCAGCCGTTTTTTCATGCGGTACTCCTTGTTTGGAATATATATGAAGGCAGTTCAATTATAAAGGAAACGGGTTCCTTTGTCAAGACCTTCCGCCGAACCCGGAGCCCGCCCCGGCAGAAATTGTCCCGGCCTCAGACCGTGATCCCCCGGCGGGCGAGATCGGCGAGGATCCAGTCCGTGACGCTGTCGCACACGTCGTCCGCGGCCTCCCTGACCTCCTCCCGGGCCGAGGAGACGGCTACGGCAAGGTCCGCCGCCTCGAACATGGGAAGATCGTTCCGGTTGTCCCCGAAGACCGCCACCCGATCCGCACCCGTCCACGCCCGGAGAAAATCCACGGCCTTCTTCTTGGAGGCGGTCTCCGGGAAGATCTCCAGATACCACACCTCCGGCCGGTAGGCGTCCCGGTAGAAGGTCAGGCGCACGCCCGGAATGTCACAGATCCTCTCCGCCGCCTCCCGGATCAGCTCCTCGCCGCCCAGCACGCAGAAATACACCGTCCCGCCGGGCAGGTCCTCAGGAGAGGCGAAGCGGAAGAAGGGCTTGCCGTATTTTTCGATCCGCTCGTCCCGGAAGTCCCGCATGGCGCCGTTCGCGATGGTCCGGTACCAGGTCACGAGGGGATCTCCCTTCACGGGTCTCTCCTCGTCGTACACGTAGACGAAGGGCTCGGCTCCCGCCCGGTCCAGCGCTTCAAGGATCCGGGAGACGGAGGCCGGGGGGATCCTCTCCACCGAGACGTAGCGGTTTTGACCCATGTCCCGGATCATGGTGCCGTTCATGAGGGCCGCGGGCGCGCATCCGGGCAGGGAGAAGTCCAGGGCGGAGAGGATCGTCGAGACGGAGCGGACCGTTCTGGCCGTGGCGAAGGAGACGCGCACCCCGGCCGCCGTCATCCGGTTGATCTTCTCCGCGTCCTCAGATGGCAGACGGGCCTCCCGGTCCAGAAGGGTCCCGTCCAGATCCGAAAGATACAGCGTTTTTTCCATGATTTCCGATTTCCTCCCGCCGGAAAAACAAACGGGGGCTGCCGCAAAACAATTTCAAAGTTTTGATCGACCTTTTACAAAAGGTCGCGGGTTCTTAGGGCGGAGCCCTGAGCCGACCTCCGCAGAGGTCGGAACACCCAGGACGTCAAAAGAGTTCCTCTTTTTGCTTCTTTTTCTCCTCGATAAAGGAGAAAAAGAAGGACAAACGTCTTTGAACTAAAACAGGGCTGTTGCATTTCTCCTTTTCGGGTAGTTAATGCGTCAGCCCTTTGGCATTCTGATAAATTCCCCGGAGCCGCGCTCAGAGCTTCAGCAGCACCGTGGCGATCCCGAAGTACACCAGCAGAGACACCGCGTCCACGATGGTGGTGATGAACGGGGACGCCATGACCGCCGGATCGAAGCCCAGCTTCTTCGCGATCATGGGAAGCGTGCAGCCGATGAGCTTCGCCACGCAGACGGTGACCACCATGGTCAGGCACACCACCAGCCCCACGATGGGCGTCACGCCGGGATTGTGCATCAGCAGATGGTCGATCAGCATGACCTTGGCGAAGCAGGCCGCCGCCACCACCACGCCGCAGAGGACCGCGGTCCGGATCTCCTTCCAGATCACCCGGAGGATGTCCCGGAATTCCACCTCGCCCAGGGACAGGGCGCGGATGACCGTGACGGAGGACTGGGAGCCGGAGTTGCCGCCCGTGTCCATCAGCATGGGGATGAAGATGGTCAGCACCGCCACGGCCTGCAGCTTTGCCTCGAACACGTTGAGGATCATGCCGGTGAAGGTGGCGGACACCATCAGGAGCAGAAGCCAGGGGATCCGGTGCTTGAACAGGTCGAAGGGGGAGGACTTCAGGTAGGTCTTGTCGGACGGCGTCATACCGCCCATGATCTCGATGTCCTCCGTGGCCTCCTCCTCCATGACGCTCATGGCGTCGTCGAAGGTGATGATCCCCACGATGCGGGTCTCCGTGTCCACCACGGGCAGGGCCAGGAAGTGGTATTTCGACAGCATCTGCGCCACCTCCTCCTTGTCGGTCTGGGTGGTGACGGAGATGACGTTGGGCTCCATGACGTCGGTGATGAGCTCGGTGTCGTCCCGGGCCAGGAGCAGGGTCTTGACCGAAACGGTGCCCACCAGGGTCCGCTCGGAGGTGACATAGCAGGTGTAGATGGTCTCCTTGTCCACGCCGGTGCGCCGGATATGGGTGATGGCGTCGCCCACGGTCATGGTGGTGCGCAGGGAGACGTACTCCGTGGTCATGATGGACCCGGCGGAGTTCTCCGGGTAGTTCAAAAGGTTGTTGATGTCCTTGCGCATGTCGGGAGCCGCCGCCGCCAGGATCCGCTGGACCACGTTGGCGGGCATCTCCTCCACGATGTCCACGGCGTCGTCCACGTACAGCTCGTCCAGAACCTCGCGCAGCTCCGAGTCGGAGAAGCCGCGGATCAGAAGCTCCTGGCTGTCCGGCTCCATTTCCACGAAGGTATCCGCCGCCAGTCCCTTGGGGAGAAGGCGGAAAAGCAAGGGGAGGGAGTCCTGCTCCATCTTGTCGAACACCGCCGCGATGTCGGACGGGTTCATGGTGGAGAGGACGTCCCGGAGAGAGGCGTATTTCTTGCCCTCCAGCAGCGCGGTCAGCGTCGTCTCGAGAGCAAAGGTGCTGTGCTCATTCATCGGTGCATTCCTCCTGTTCAGAACATTCATAACACGGGAAGCCGACACATGAGACCGACGTATTCCGATTCAGGGCGCGGAAAACCGGACGGGTGAAAAAACGCCCGTCAGTCCGCGCTGTCAGGATCCGTACAGGGGGGAAACGTCCCCCGCGCATCCGCATACGGCGTCAGACGCCGCGTCCGTATGGGTACAGATTCCGTCGTACTTCGGCCCGGAATTGTGCCGTTGGTACTTCCAGCATCCATGACGTTTCCTCCTTTTTTGATTTTGATAAAGATTAAGCGGAAATTCCGCCATATTGCATTATACCACGGAAAGGGGGACTTTGTCAAGTGCCCCCGGCGGGGAGAAGGTCCCGGATGAGCCGGGGTGAAAACCGTTCCGCGCGCCGCGGGAATTCTTTGCCCGGCCCTTGCAAACAGGGCGTTCCTGTGCTATAATGACAAAAACGTTATCCTCCGTACGGCGATAGCCGGTTATCGGAATCAACGAACACTGATTTCCCGAAAGGCGCCCCGATGAAGTATCTGATCCTCGTCCCCGACGGCATGGCGGACAGACCGCACCCCGACCTCGGAAACCGCACCCCCATGGAAGCCGCCCGCAAGCCCTGGATGGACCGCCTGGCCGCGGACTCCCTCTGCGGCACCGTCTCGAACGTCCCCGAGGGCATGGTCCCCGAAAGCGACACCGCCAACCTCTCCATCCTCTCCTACGACCCGAAGATCTACTCCAAGGGCCGGTCCCCGCTGGAAGCCATGAGCCTGGGGCTGTCCATGTCGGAACGCGACACGGCCCTGCGGTGCAATTTCGTCACCCTGTCCGGCACGGCGGCGGATCCCTACGAGGACCGCGTGATCCTGGACCACAGCTCCGGCGACATCACCACGGAGGAGGCGGGAGAGCTGGTGGCGGCCCTGAACGAAGCGCT
>Ga0256405_10002228_pt1 | contig 46060 bp, 37 predicted proteins | sample RumenRJG_02DNA_FD_189096 | JGI IMG/M metagenome (GOLD analysis project Ga0256405, IMG submission 189096) | Bovine rumen microbial communities from Lethbridge, Alberta, Canada - RJG_02 | ecosystem: Host-associated > Mammals > Digestive system > Stomach > Rumen | place: Canada: Alberta... | reverse complement strand
CGACAGCTTTGCGTCTGACGGCATCAGCGCTCTGGTTCAGAAGGCTGTTTAATCTTTTATCGGTATGGTGTAAAAACCGTCATGCGTCTTTTGCGGCGCATGGCGGTTTTTCATTATGCGCCTTGGATTTATGAGCGTCGCTTATACGAAGCGGGTATTTACGTATCCGGCTCAGTTACGTTATGAAAAGACTGTCCGCAGTTCATGTAAAAGCGTGTTTCGGTGACGTATATTGCTCTTGATAAGCAGTTTGAAAAAGAATAAACTATCATCTTTAATAATGTAGGAAAATGATTAGTTTCCCGACAGGGCATTCATGAGGTAATACGGGTCAAGACAGATACGTAAGCAGGTCTGACCGTGTTGTTTGTGAAGGTGCCCGCTGATGGCTTCATCAGTAAATGTTTACCTAAAAGTCTCTGTTTTTATCTGTCGTCAGCTCCGGAAACGGAAAAGCGACAAGCGTTTTATAGATAGGTAGTTATAAATTATGACTTCAGCATTAACTAATACCGAATTTGTCTTCCCTTCACAGAAGAGTGTGTATCACGGAAAGGTTCGTGATGTTTACAATATCAACGATGAAAAGCTGGTAATGGTAGCTACGGACAGAATTTCCGCTTTTGACGTAATTCTTCCAAAGGGAATTCCGTTCAAGGGACAGGTTTTAAATCAGATAGCGGCCAAGTTCTTAGATGCAACTGCGGATATCTGTCCAAACTGGAAACTTGCTTCTCCTGATCCAATGGTTACCGTTGGTGTTATGTGTAAGGGCTTCCCTATCGAAATGATTGTTCGCGGTTACCTGTGCGGAAGTTCATGGAGAGCATATAAGAGCGGTGTTCGTGAAATCTGTGGTGTTAAGCTTCCTGAAGGCATGAAGGAAAATCAGAAGTTCCCTGAACCAATCATTACTCCGACCACCAAGGCAGAACTCGGTCTTCACGATGAGGATATCTCAAAGGAAGAAATTCTTGCAAAGGGGCTTGCAACTCCGGAAGAATATGCAACTCTTGAAAAGTATGCTCTTGCTCTGTTCAAGCGCGGTACTGAAATTGCTGAAAAGAGAGGTCTTATTCTCGTCGATACCAAGTATGAATTCGGTACTTACAACGGTGAAATCTATCTTATGGATGAAATCCATACTCCTGATTCAAGCCGCTATTTCTACAAGGACGGCTATGAAGAAAGATTCGCAAAGGGTGAACCTCAGAAGCAGCTTTCCAAGGAATTCGTTCGTGAATGGTTAATGAGCAACGGTTTCCAGGGTAAGGAAGGTCAGAAGGTTCCTGAAATGACTCCGGAAATTGTTAATTCAATTTCCGAACGTTATCTTGAACTTTATGAAAACATCATCGGTGAAAAGTTTGAAAAGGCTGCAGATGCTGATTTACTTGCAAGAATCGAGAAGAACGTTAAGGACTATTTAACCAAGTAGTCTGCTGACATACATTCCGTAAAAACTCCGTGTCATGAACTGCAGAAGCAGATCACGTCACGGAGTTTTTTTTGTCACGGTGATGTATTCGTTGAAGAGAAACGGAATATTCCGTTCTGATTTTTGAGCCTGTGACTGAAAGGGGGCAATAAAAAAACGGGCGGAGCAGCCCGACCCGTTTTGGTAAATGTGTTATTGTAAAGGTGTTATTACTTTACTTGGCAAGGTGTCTTAAAACTTCTGCCTTATCGATCTGTTCCCAAGGGAATTCTTCACGACCGAAGTGACCGTAACTTGCGGTAGGCAGGTAGATTGGTCTCTTGAGGTTAAGCATTTCAATCAGACCGTATGGTCTAAGATCGAAGGTCTTTCTGATAATCTCAACAAGCTTGGCTTCTGATACAATGCCGGTACCGAAGGTGTTTACTGAAAGTGATACAGGCTCTGCCACGCCGATGGCGTAGGAGATCTGAATTTCACACTTTTTGGCAAGACCTGCAGCTACAACATTTTTGGCTACGTATCTTGCAGCGTACGCCGCACTTCTGTCAACCTTTGATGGATCCTTGCCTGAGAAAGCTCCACCGCCATGTCTTGCATAACCGCCGTAGGTGTCAACGATAATCTTTCTTCCGGTAAGGCCACAGTCCCCCATAGGTCCGCCGATAACGAAACGGCCGGTTGGGTTGATGAAGTATTTGGTTTTATCGGTAAGCCACTTCTGAGGAATTACCTTGTTGATGATTTCTTCGCGTACGCCTTCGTGGATTTCCTTGTTGGTTACGGTTTCGTCATGCTGAGTGGAAATTACTATGGTGTCAATGCCTTCAATACTGCCGTCATCATTGTAAAGGAAGGTTACCTGACTCTTAGCGTCTGGACGGAGCCACTTGAGCGTACCATTCTTACGGGCTTCAGCCTGTCTCTTCATAAGACGGTGTGCATAGGTGATAGGAGCAGGCATGAACACGTCAGTTTCATCACAGGCAAAACCGAACATAAGTCCCTGGTCTCCTGCACCCTGATCTTTAGGATTTTCTCTTGATACACCCTGGTTGATATCCGGAGACTGTTTGCCGATGGCATTTAAAACGGCGCATGAATTGGCATCAAAGCCCATGTCTGAATGGTTGTAACCGATATTGCATACAATCTTTCTTACAAGAGCTTCAATATCAACCCAGGCTGTGGTTGAGATTTCACCGCCAACAAGAACCATACCTGTTTTGATGAAAGTTTCACAAGCTACGTGAGCATACTGATCCTGTTTAAGAATTTCGTCTAGCACGGCATCAGAAATCTGATCGGCAATTTTATCAGGATGTCCTTCAGATACAGACTCTGAAGTAAATAAATATGACATGATGGGTCCCTATACTTATATGTGTTCGTGGTTTATGTAAGTTGCTTTGTTTTTTGTCCCTACAGACCGGCATTTTATTTACGGCTCTTTTCCTGACAAGACAGTCAGAAAAGTCTGATAAAGACTTAGGAGCCTGACAGAATAAAAATGAATCCGGGAAGGGATCTGTTTTCATTTTTATCAGACCGGTTTTGTTTTCCTTATGCTTTCATTGATGGCAAGACCTCTGCAAGGTACGGAATTCTTCCGGACTGTCGCATGAAAGGCAAAAAACGTTCATGCTGTCACATTTTATCATAAAAATCCGTTTTTCCAACATTATGGCAGACAAAAGTCCTCTTGTTTAATCATGTGAGAATAATTGTTATATGTGTAAAAATTTCAATTATTTTAAATAAATGTATATTAAATCAGATTATTTGTTGTAAATATAATGTATCCTAAGCGGAAGGATGTTAAGGATAACTGATATTTCTGTTTTCAATCACGAAAGAGAAGGCCTTGAGCGGCGGTAAATGGATTTCGGCTGCGGGGTGTTGTTTTTGTTTAAATTTTTTCCTGCCTGATTGTCTGTATAAATTACGGTTGTCATCATCCGTTTAGTAATGTCGGAGAGTGAATCCACAGTGCTGGAAGCGGTGAGTGACACCAGCGGAATAAAATAGTGTCCAGAACACTGATTTCAAGGATGTTTCTCTTCTGTCCGTACAGAAAAATTACAATAATTAAAAGAATAAACAGAATTAAATGCTTGGGTGGTTTTCTGAATTAAAGAACTATAGACAGTCTCTGTTCATAATCATGGTTTTGGTATTTACCATGATTACGGTTTCTTTTGTCTATAAATACAAGATTGAAGAGATCATGGCTGACGCACTTAAGCAGCAGATAGTTCTCAAGTCGAAGGGAGGTCTTGAGGCTGTCAATCATAATTTCAACCGCATCATAAGCGTTCTGAATCTCGCATCATCAAACATTTCGAAGGGAATTTCCAAAGGTAACTACATCGGTTCCACAAAAACCGTTGAAACCCTGAATGACATAACCAGGGTTACCGGTTTTCTGGATATAGGCATAACCGATCTGAATGACAAGGTAATGTACGGTTTTAAACTTGAGGAGGAGGATATTGCCAAACTCCGCAATGTTTATGTCGGTAAAACCGTTGTTACGGTGATAGCATCCAAATATGGTGGAAATTACGATGTTCTGATTGCAGTTCCGGTGTATGTGAACCAGAGTTACGTGCGCTATGCTCTTTTTATAAGAGCAACGGGTGAGGAGCTTATTAAGTATTTTAACAAATATACCCTCTATGACGATGATTTTGGTTCATCTCTGAGTTTCCTTCTTTACAACATGTATGACGTGGTACACATCAACGAGAAAACTCAGAACCGTCTGCTTCCGAAATACACGGTTCGGGAGCTTGTTGACAATACAAGAAACCGTTCTAATATCAAGATCAGTCAGCGTCAGATTCAGAATCAGGTAATAGATAATCTTTACGTGTTTCAGGGGAACGGACTTCCGGCTCATTACATGTCAATAATAAGACTTCCGTATGATGGCTGGAGTTTTGTTTACATGCTTCCTGCTTCAGAGCTAGATACCAAGATCAGGGCCATTATGACAATGTTCGGTTTCCTGACCATCGGTACTCTGGTGATACTTACCATTCTTCTGGTTTATTACGAGTACACTGTGGAAACCAACAGGAAGAAGATGTACAATCTGGCGTATTTTGATGAATTTACAGGACTTCCAAACAGGGTTAACCTCCGAAACAATTACAAGGAAGTTTACGAGTCAACTTATCGTGATCACATCGATAAGTACTACTTTGCCACCGTAATAATCAGCAATTTCCACATGCTGCATAATCTGTACGGAACAGAAATATCCAACAGATTTGAACTTAAGCTTGCCTCCAGCATGAAGCAGATGGAGAGCCGTCTTTTTACTCCGTACAAGGGTAATAACAGTTATTATGCCATCATCAAGGCAGCTAACAGGGGCGAGGTAGAGATAGCACTCAGAAAGCTTTTTGCCAGTGCCCAGTCCATTGACAATATTGAATACCGTTCACTTTTTAAGGCCGGCGTATGCAGCTTTACGTCTTCATCAATGCCTCATAACATTGACGATATAATGGATAAGTGTAGCATAGCTCTGTACGATCACAAAGATGAAAACGTGAACAGAAACTCCATAGTGTTTTTCGTGCCTGCGATGCAGGAGGAGATTATCCGACAGAATAATCTCGAAAAGGAGCTTATTCCTGCAATTTACAACGGGGAATTTCTGGTGTATCTTCAGCCTAAGTATGACCTGAACAGCAACAGGCTTTCAGGGGCTGAGGCATTAATCAGGTGGAACTATAAGCTGCAGAGACTTCTGCCTCCCGGGCAGTTTATTCCTGTCTTTGAAAAGAACGGTTCCATTGCACACATTGACAATTTTATTTTTGTGTCAATTCTTGATCTGCTTAAGAGGTGGAAAGAGCTGGGCTACAGACTTGTTCCAATCTCAGTTAATTTTTCACAGGTACAGTTTAGAAATCCTAACCTGCTGAGGGATCTTAAGCATCGCATCAGGGGCTATGAGGATATTATCAGATACATCGATATCGAGATTACCGAATCAGCAACAATTGACAGTCAGGAAACCGTACTGGAAATACTTAACGAACTCAAGGAAATAGGGTTCAAGCTTTCCATGGATGATTTCGGAACAGGTTATTCCTGTCTCTCCAACATATCGCTGTATCCGTTCGACACAATTAAGCTTGATAAGTCATTTGTGGATAAGATTGACGTAAACTTTAAGTCATCTCCGGACGTAATGCTGGTCAGTGATGTTATTCAGATAACCAAGCATTTCGGAATTCACAGCCTTGTTGAGGGTGTTGAGAATCTCGATCAGAAGAATATTCTGCGAGACCTGGGATGCGAATACTGTCAGGGATATTATTATTCTGCTCCGCTTCCTGTGGCTGAGTTTGAAAGACTTTTGTGTGAGGATAAGATTTTTGAAGACTGGAGATAGTGAAGAATATAAAAATGTTCTTTTGTTCTGGATCATCATAGCCTGTATTCTGGTGGCAATCCTTACAGGAATGTCCATTTATTTTTATGACGTTTCGTCAAAGGACGTTGAGATAGCTGACGGCATAATTCCGAGAAAGGAATATCAGGCCATTTACCTGTTGCCACATGAGAAGCATGCGGATGACAAGTACCGTCTGAATGATTTTCTGGTTGCTGCATCCCGTATAGGGATAAGAGCTTATGCAGTGGATAACATCAGCAACAATGAAGAGTGTCTTGAAAGTATCAGAAACTATGTGGAACGTGATGTTTCGATCATTGTTTCTCCTTCAAGAAAACTTAACGAGTGCATAAATTCCGCTGTAAAGGAATACGGTAACACTCAGAATGTTTATTTTGTGAGTGCATACGACCGAAACCTCAAACCAAGTGACAAACTGATTACCTTCAAGGTTCATCTTTATCAGGTTTATTATCTGGGTGGAGTGATTGCGGCTAACGTGAATACTGATACCGATGAGTCGTTTTTCTTTGTGGTTTCGGATTTGAACGAGGATGCATACCGCAATATAAACGCCTTTACCATCGGCGTAAGAAAGTACAAGAAGAACGGTGTTGTTAAGGTCGTTGTTTTAAAGAGCAAAAATGAGAATATTCAGTACGCTCAGCTTGTTGATGCGCTGAGAAAAAACCCCGGCGTTCGATTGATGACTGCGGATTATACCGATGTTACCGTCGATGATTTCTGTGAACAGAAAATGTATTACTGCATTCGTTATGACAGAGATTTCGCAAGCAAGTACTTTTCCAGTAACATAGCCAGCATAATGGTTGATTATCGAGGCTTTTTCAGCCGTGTTCTGTCCAGAACTGTTACCAATTCGTTTGAGCCGGGCAATTATCTGCTTGACGTAAGTACCGGTACCGTAAGAATTACAAATTTCAATGCCGGCATCATTCCTCCGAATACTCTTCAGTCACTGGATCTTATGTTCAGTAATTTTATAGGTAGAAGTGACAATATTTTCTCCGGTCCGTTATATGACAATGAGCACCATCTGAGGCTTGACAAGGGTAGTGTGCTGCAGGACAGTCCAAAACAGATTTTCTCTATGGACTGGTTTGTGGAGGGGGTTTCCGTCGAATAATCATGAGAAATAAGAATCAGGATATAGTAGGTTTAATATTATTTATTATTTTATTTCTGGTTATAGTATCGGTAGTTGTGCTGTTTTCCGTTAATAATTTCAGTTTCAGTTCAAGTTCCGCCACTTTGCAGAAAAATGTGCTGGAGGGTGCGACAAGTGTAAAGAAGCTGTATTACATTGAATCCAATAATCTTGAACCGAAATCAATGGAATACATAAACCTGCATGGCTTTATTTCAACTCTTAAAAAATACCCGCAGATGGAAATTAACGTAATCGAAGGTGTGGGCAGTGACTATCGCCGTCTTGAGGAAATCGTGAACAATGCTCATCAGGAGGGAACCAGATACGTATTCCTCAGCGGTTTTGAAATGAATAATGCATTGGGAAACATTTTCCGCAGATTTAATGATATGAGGTTTTTTGTCAGCAGTCTGGATGTCAGTGAACCTAATGTGGTCACATATACTGACAAGAGTTATGTGGCAAAATATCTGGCAGGGTATATTTCCGGAGCCTTTCTCAGCAACAGCAAGAAATACGATGATAACGACAGGTACAGTCAGTATGACGATGACCTCTCGGCATCACTTTCAAAGAGTCTTCATTCAGGTAATGTGGGTTATATAGCGAACAGCTGCAGCACATATGAGAAAAGAAACATAAATGCATTTGCGCTGGGGCTGCAGAGAGCCTTTTCTGAAAAGAAACTGTATGTTCTCTGGCTTAATCAGGATAATACGGAAGAGCAGAATTTCAGTGAAATAACCAGATTCATAAAGAAATACAATATCAGGATTCTTGATGGTACCAATTCACCATGCAAATGGTGCAGATATGCCGTGGATCAGGATCTGTACTATTTTAATTTTATGGTTAAGGGGGCCGAATCTAAAAAAGGTACCATTCTCGGCAGGTATTTTTACGATCCTTCCGTGATATTCAGAACCATTATTGAAATTATAGCGGCTGACAGCAAATCAACCTCCAACAGGTATTTCTTCGGTTATTCGGATAAGGCCATCAGTTTCGATTACAGCAGGACCCTGCATAAGGAACTGAATGAAAACAGCCTCTATTATCTCAATAACATAATATCCGAGCTGTCGCACGGGCATGAGTATGTGTTCAGCGGGCCTATTTTCAATAATAACGGTCTGCTCATGCTTCCTGAAGGGTATGTGTTTACGGACGAAGAGCTTCTTCATGAAATGAACTGGCTTAATGAAAACATTGTTGAGGTCAATACCTGTCTGTCTCCCCGTCTTAACAAGCATTACGTAATCAGATCAATAATGTTCAACAATCAGTAGGAAGGAAAACTCAGTTTTTCTAACGCATTACACAAGTTTGTTTATGAGCATGTGCTGCAATATTAAATTGATTTAAGAGCAGCATAATGGCATAATGCAGAAAAAATTAATACCTGCTGTTAATTTGGTAGTTTTTATGATTTTTTGCCTGCCTGAATACTGGTGCCTGGCTGTACTGAGCCACCGGTTTCATGGGGTAAACTTTTTCAGATCGAATGATGGAGTATGAGATGTTGTCCAACAAAACATTGGCAAATGCCATAAGAGCCTTAAGTATGGATGCAATTCAGAAGGCCAACTCAGGTCATCCAGGTGCACCTATGGGTATGGCTGATATTGCGGAAGTATTATGGCGTCATTTTTTAAATCACAATCCTGCTGATCCTAAGTGGGTTAATCGCGATCGTTTTGTATTATCCAACGGTCACGGTTCAATGCTTCTTTATTCTCTGCTTCATTTAACCGGATACAATCTTTCAATTGAAGATTTAAAGAATTTCAGACAGCTGCATTCAAAGACTCCGGGACATCCTGAATATGGTTATGCCGACGGAGTGGAAACCACTACCGGTCCATTAGGACAGGGTATCACCAATGCGGTTGGTATGGCTCTGGCTGAAAAAGTTCTTGCGGCTCAGTTTAATCGTGACGGTCTGAATATTGTTGATCACTATACTTACGTATTTATGGGTGATGGCTGTCTTATGGAAGGCGTTTCCCATGAAGCCTGCTCTCTTGCCGGTACGTTAAAGCTCGGCAAGCTTATCGCATTCTGGGACGATAACGGAATTTCAATTGATGGTAATACCTCAGGCTGGTTTGCCGAAGATACTGCCGCCCGTTTCGCCGCTTACGGCTGGCATGTACAGAAGGTTGATGGCCACGACAGTGCTGCAATCGAAGCTGCCGTAAAGGAAGCTCAGAAAGTTACCGATAAGCCAAGCATTATCTGCTGTAAGACTGTCATTGGCTGCGGTTCACCAAATAAGCAGGGTACTGAAAAGTGTCACGGTTCACCGCTTGGTGATGCGGAAATCGCTCTGGCTAAGGAAAATCTCGGCTGGAAGTATGGTCCTTTTGAAGTTCCTGCAGAAGTTTATGAAGCATGGGATGCCAGAAAGGCCGGTGAACAGAAGGAAAATGCCTGGAATGAGCTTTTTGCAAAGTACAGTGCCAAGTATCCTGAACTTGCCGCAGAATTCCTGCGTCGCATGAATCATGAGTTGCCTGCAGACTTCGCTGAAAAATCTGAAGCCTATATTCGCGAATTACAGGCAAATCCTGCAAAGATTGCAAGCCGTAAGGCAAGTCAGAACGCACTCGACGCATACAGTGACGTGCTTCCTGAATTCCTTGGCGGTTCTGCTGACCTTGCTCCAAGTAACCTGACCTTTAATCGTAATTCAAAGTCTGTTACCGCTGACGACGCATCAGGTAACTACATTCATTACGGTGTACGTGAATTCGGCATGAGTGCCATCATGAACGGTGTATACCTCCATGGCGGTTTTATTCCTTACGGTGCAACATTCCTGATGTTTATGGAATATGCTAAGAATGCCGTAAGAATGAGCTCTCTCATGAAGCTTCCTGTAATCTATGTGTTCACCCACGATTCAATCGGTCTCGGTGAAGACGGTCCTACTCATCAGCCTGTAGAACAGATTTCAACCTTAAGATTAAGTCTCAATCTCAATACTTGGAGACCTTGCGACCAGGTTGAATCAGCAGTTGCATGGCAGCAGGCAATTGAATCAAAGACAACTCCAAGTGCCTTGATTTTCTCCCGTCAGAATCTTGCTCAGATGGACAGAACTCCTGAACAGCTTGCAAATGTTAAGAAGGGTGGTTATGTACTCAAGTACGGTGCTGATACTCCTGACTTAATCATAATTGCCACCGGTTCAGAGGTTGAACTTGCCATGAAGACCGCTGAGGCTCTTGAAGCAGAAGGAAAGAAGGTTCGCGTAGTGTCCATGGTATGTACAGAAGTATTCGACAGACAGAGTGCTGAGTACAGGGAATCCGTACTGCCTTCATCAGTAACCGCACGTATGGCCATCGAAGCAGGTATCAGTGATTTCTGGTACAAGTATGTCGGTCTGAACGGTGTTATCCTTGGTATGGACAGCTTTGGTGAATCAGCTCCTGCAGATCAGCTTTTCAAGCTCTTTGGTTTTACCGTTGAAAATGCCGTAAGCAAGGCTAAGACCCTGTTGAAGTAAGTCTATTAGAAAATGATGTGGCGTCACGGACGTCAGTCATGAATCAGAGAAAGGCGCTGCCAGTACAGACTGACAGCGCCTTTTGTTTGTAAGTTAAACCTGTTACGGGACAATGAAGGATATAATTGGATCGTTATGTGGAAACAGATTGATATTTTTTAAGATCTGTAATAATATTTTGAACATATTTTGAACAGAAGGCCGTGGTCCTGTATTATGCTTTATGCATAAAAATCGGAGCTTACGTTTAAAATCCCCTTGAAAGGATGTTTAAGAATTTTTTAAAAGACAGTTTTCATAAAAAGTAGTACAATTAACGGGTGCATGAAAAGTACGGAGGTTTTAGCTTCCTGATGACGGTTTCATCCCTGGACTTTTATGCAGACTGCAGTTTTAGGCAGCATGAAAATATTTAATACGGTAGGTGTAGTACCGGTGCTGCTTTAAATGAAATGAACGTGCCGTCAGACGGCATCTGAATTGTTGACCGGTGATTTAAAATCATCGGTAGTTTTTTGTTATTTTGTCTTAATAAGAATGAGGACTTTGATATGTCAATTATCAAGATGACTGACTTAGACTTAGCCGGTAAGAGAGTATTAATCCGTGCCGACCTTAACGTACCTGTAAAAGATGGTAAGGTTGCTTCTGACAAGCGTATTACCGCTACCATGCCAACCATTAAGTACGCTCTTGAAAAAGGTGCAAAGGTTATGGTTACTTCTCACCTCGGTAGACCAACTGAAGGTGAATACGATGAAGCTTTCTCATTAAAGCCAGTAGTTGATTACTTAAAGGATCACATGGATTGTCCGGTACGTCTCGTAAAGGATTATCTTGATACTCCTGTTGACGTTAAGGCCGGTGAACTTGTAGTTCTCGAAAACTGCCGTTTCAACAAGGGCGAAAAGAAGAATGATGAAGCACTTGCCAAGAAGTATGCTGCTCTCTGTGACGTATTCGTAATGGATGCATTCGGTACTGCTCACCGCGCTCAGGGTACCACCTACGGTGCTGCTCAGTTCGCTCCTATCGCTTGTGCAGGTCCTCTTCTCGCTGCTGAACTTGACGCTTTAGGTAAGGCTATGGACAACCCAGCAAGACCAATGGTTGCTATTGTTGGCGGTTCAAAGGTTTCTACCAAACTCGAAGTTTTATACTCTTTAGCAAAGATTGCTGACCAGATCATCGTTGGTGGCGGTATTGCTAATACCTTCATCGCTGCTGAAGGTAAGAACGTAGGTGGTTCATTATACGAACCAGATCTCGTTGATACTGCTAAGGATATCGCTAGCAAGACCACTATTCCTGAAGTTATCGACGTTGTAACCGGTAAGGAATTCAGCGAAACCGCAGCTGCTGAAACCAAGGATGTTGCTGATGTTACCGCTGATGACAAGATTTTCGACTTCGGTCCAAAGAGCACTGCAAAGATTGTTGAAATCATCAAGAATGCAAAGACCATCCTCTGGAACGGTCCAGTAGGCGTATTCGAATTCGACAATTTTGCCAAGGGTACCGAAGAAATGGCTAAGGCAATTGCTGAAAGCGATGCATTCTCAATTGCTGGTGGTGGTGATACCATCAATGCAATCCAGAAGTTCGGTGTAACCGACAAGATCTCTTACATCTCTACCGGTGGTGGTGCATTCCTTGAATTCGTTGAAGGCAAGAAGCTCCCAGCTGTAGAAATTCTGGAAAAGCGTGCAGCTGAACAGGCTTAATTAATGGAATTAAACGGGAGGATGTCAGTCCTCCCGCTTCTGCTTTTATTTTATAAATCAATATATATATTGGGAAATTATCTAAATGACTAAGATTTTAGACGTTGTAAAGCCAGGCGTTATTGCCGGTAAGGATTTAAACAAGGTTTTTGCAGTTGCCAGAGAAAACGGCTTTGCAATTCCAGCTGTTAACTGTGTTGGTACCGATTCTATCAATGCCGTTATCGAAGCTGCCCGCGTTGCTCAGGCTCCGGTTATCGTTCAGATTTCTAACGGTGGTGCTCAGTTCATCGCTGGTAAGGGTTTAAAGCTTGAAGGTCAGAAGGCTCAGGTTTTAGGTTCTATCTCTGCTGCTTTACACGCACGTAACGTAGCTGAATCTTACGGCGTACCTGTAATTATGCACACTGACCACTGCGCTAAGAAGCTTCTTCCATGGATCGACGGTCTTCTCGATGCTGGTGAAAAGTACTATGCTGAACACGGCGTACCTTTATTCTCTTCTCACATGATCGACCTTTCAGAAGAATCTTTAAAGGACAACATCGACCTCTGCTGCAAGTACTTAGAACGTATGGCTAAGATCGATATGACCCTTGAATTAGAATTAGGCTGCACCGGCGGTGAAGAAGATGGTGTTGATAATTCAGGTAAGGATGAATCAGCTCTCTACACTCAGCCAGAAGACGTTTACTATGCTTACGAACGTTTAAGCAAGATCAGCCCTAACTTCACCATCGCTGCATCATTCGGTAACGTACACGGTGTTTACCAGGCTGGTAACGTTAAGCTTAAGCCAACCATCCTCCGCGATTCACAGGCTTATGTAGCTGAAAAGTTAGGTCTTGCTAAGGGTGCTAAGCCATTAAGCTTCGTATTCCACGGCGGTTCAGGCTCAGCTGCTCAGGATATCCGTGACGCAGTTAGCTACGGTGTTGTTAAGATGAACATCGATACCGATACCCAGTGGGCTACCTGGAGTGGTGTATTAAACTACTACAAGGATAAGGAAGCTTACTTACAGGGTCAGTTAGGCAACCCAGAAGGTGAACATGCTCCTAACAAGAAGTACTACGATCCACGCGTATGGTTACGTAAGGGTCAGGAAGGCATGATCGCTCGTTTACAGGAAGCTTTCGAAGAATTAGGTTCTAAGAACTCCCTCTAATATCTGATTTAGGATATTTTTAAATAATACTAACCCCGGAAATTCCGGGGTTTTTTACATGTTTGAGTTTTAATTATAATGTTTAATAATATTCCGCATCTGTATTATTTTTGCAGACACCATGGTCATGGTTTTCGCTTTAGAGGACATTCAGGTGGTGGTGAGCTGTTCAGTGATGAGTTTCTTAATACCTATCCTTTTGTTAAGTATATTCTTCTAATTGGCTTTCTGGTATTTGCCGGATTTTTACTGTACTGTCTTCTTAATGAGCTTGTGAATAAATCTGACGGCAAAGGAAACAGGAGCAGACCTAAGGTGAATAGTTGCAGACGTAGCGATTATGACAGGAATGTTGCGGATCGTTATAAGCACTGATGATTGTTGCTGCTGACACAATACGTGAATACCTGCGTAAGATCTCTATGCTTGAGGATGTTTTTTTTCAGTTCAGATGTTTTGACTTAGAAATATAGCTTTGAGCAGTTTGTCAGCCTCATCGCGATAGAATTCAGATTTGTCATTATGGAGTATGCCCAGATGCTGTCTGCTCCTCAGTATAAGTTCACGTAAAACGATCAAAAGATCCTCCGGAATTTCCGGGCAACTTCCCTGGAATAATCTGTTGTTGAAAAATTTGAGTACAGCCTGATATTCTGTCAGTGGGGCGGTAATATTATTTTCAATATGCTGAATGTCGCTGCTGAGTTTAAGATTTTCACTTCTGAGCTGGTTCAGAGTTTTTTCAGCATCGTGTATCATGCTTTCAATGCCTGAGGAACCGAGAGACTGATAATTTTCGCTGGTCTCCGTGACCTGCTTATTCTCGTGGTCTGTATCTGGGCTGTTTGTCGCATAACCGAGCCCGGAAACATTGCTTTCACCAGTTTCAGAGCTTTTGACTGGCTCTTCCAGATAGCCTTTCTGCCGCAGAATTTTCTGCAATGTGCCATAAGACCCGCGTCCAAGAATTTTTCTCATGTTGATGGTTGAGACTTTCTGATTGGTCGCTTCCAGGTTTTTTATGGCCAGTTCAATCTCAGTAGTTGTAAACCCCGTCATTTTTATTCCTGTTAAGTAGATCCCTAAGCATTTTTTCAATATTCATCAGACTCTGGTAACCTCCGTTGAGACGAAGGTTGTCCATATTGTTTTTCAAGGATTGGATACCGTTCAGAAAATCCTCTATAAGCATGCGTTCCATATTGTCTATGGTGCTTTGAGAAAAATCTGCATGCTGTTTAAGAAACTTCCATTTTAGTTCATCATCAGGCATGAATTTAACATGTCTGTTTTCCTGTGAGAGGTGCCGTACCAGAATTGTTTTTACCAGATTAAGAAGAATGATGTTTTCTATTAATGATGGATCGTGCTGCTTACGGATTTTTTCCCTTAGGGATTCGTTGCGACACTGTTCCCTGATTACTGATTTCTGCAACTGAGTGAGAATCTCCAGCCGCTCCATGTCAGTAGTTTCCGTCGTCTTGCGTGATATTTTGTTTTTTGCTGTTCTGATGCCGTTTTTTTCCAGAATTTCCAGGATCGTGGAATAGGAACCGTGACCGAGAGAGTCTCTGATTTTATTCACGCTGACCTTTTCTCCTTTAAGAAGAAGGCTTCTGGCAATGCGTAAAACTTCAGCTTCGGTTATGGGAGTCATAGGTATCCGGTAAAATGATTCTGAAATAACGATGACATCAGTATATAGAATATTCATGCATGTGTCCAAGCCTAATATCTCAAATCACGGCTATCGGAACCAATGCGAAAAAGCTGTTTTCAATGTTTTTGAGGAGTAATGCACGATTGGCAATGTTAAGTGCATATACATAAAAAAGGAAAAGACCCGACCGGGTCTTTTCCTAATATTGAAAAATCTTAATGGGCCATTAGAACTTCTTAGGGCAGGCTTCACGTTCACTCATAGGCTTGACCTCTCTGGTTGGACTTCCTACGTAGATCTGACGAGGTCTGCCGATACGTGAATCGGCTTCTTCGTTCATTTCAATCCAGTGGGTAATCCAGCCGATGGTTCTTGCCAGTGCGAAAATTACGGTGAACATGTTGGTTGGAATGCCGATTGCGTTCAGAATGATGCCTGAGTAGAAGTCCACGTTAGGGTAGAGCTTACGCTGAATGAAGTATTCATCGCTGCGTGCGATTCTTTCGAGTTCAACGGCGACGTCAAGAATAGGATGATCCTTGATGTTCAACTCCTTCAGAACTTCGTGGCAGGTGTCACGCATTACGGTCGCTCTAGGATCGTAGTTCTTGTATACTCGGTGGCCGAATCCCATGAGTCTGAACGGATCGTTCTTGTCCTTTGCCTTGGCGATGAATTCAGGAATGCGATCTACTGTTCCGATACGTTCGAGCATTCTCAGACAGGCTTCGTTTGCACCGCCATGTGCAGGACCCCAAAGTGAGGCGATACCGGCAGCAATACATGCGTAAGGGTTGGCACCTGAAGAACCTGCGAGACGCACTGATGAGGTTGATGCGTTCTGTTCATGATCGGCATGGAGAATAAAAATTCTGTCAAGAGCCTTTTCAATTACAGGATTAACCACATATTCCTCACAAGGGGTAGCAAACATCATGTGAAGGAAGTTGCCCGCGTAGCTTAAATCATTCTTAGGAGACATGAACGGCTGACCGATTGAATACTTGTAGGCCATGGCTGCGAGGGTTGGCATCTTTGCAACCAGACGCATGGCGGTCAGTTCGCGGTGTTCAGGATCGTATATATCAAGATTGTCGTGATAGAACGCTGAAAGAGCACCGGCAATACCGCACATTATTGCCATTGGGTGGGAGTCTCTGCGGAAAGCCTTGAACAGTGAGTTAATCTGTTCATGAACCATGGTGTGGTAGGTTATGCGCTTTTTGAAGTTCGCATACTGTTCTTCGTTAGGCAGATCTCCGTTGAGAAGAAGGTAGCAGACCTGAAGGTAGTCGGTCTGGGTTGCCAGCTGTGCAATTGGGTATCCGCGATGGAGTAAGATGCCCTTTTCACCATCGATAAAGGTGATCTTTGATTTACATGAGGCCGTTGAAACAAAACCAGGGTCGTAGGTAAAGTATCCATGAGAACCGAGAGCCCTCACGTCAATTACTTCCGGACCTTCCGTTCCCTTCAGAATGGGAAGTTCAATCGGATCCAAACCCGGTATATTGAGAATAGCAACTTTCTGATTAGTCACTTCGGACATTTTTAGACTCCTTCATAATAAATCTTTTTCGTGGCGGACAGTTATTGAAATTGCTTACATAGCCATTCGTCAAAAAACTGCTACTATTATAACCATAATGAAAGCATTTGACATAATTAAAACATGTAAAAGCCAAAATATTTACATGATAACGCTGTCATTGATGACTTGTGTTGCAGAATATCGGTACTGAGTTTTGTGTTGAAAATTAGTATTTGTAACTGACATCAAGTATTACTCATTAAGTTATTGTCGATCTTTGACTTTAAATTTATGGTGTGTATGGCTATAATTGACGACGGTTTAACCTTAATAAGTCGTTTTCCGCTGAGGATGTTTTTTCGTGGAAATTCCCGGACGGGATGAATGTTGGTTCTCGTTGTTTCTGAGAACGGATTCCGGGTTTTTACCAGATTACGTGAAAATGGTTTGGAGATCTGAGTTTAGAATCGGGGCTGCCGCCACTTGTTTATTCCGGTATCGTAGACCGGAGGTCGGAAAACGGACAACTTTTTTATATACAGGTTTTGTACAAAATGAATTTACATGAATATCAGGCCAAAGAACTTTTAAGAAAATACGGATTACCTGTTCCTAAAAATACGGTTTGCAGTACACCTGCCGAGGCGGAAAAGGCTTTTGAGGAGTTTAACGGAAATCCGGTTGTTGTTAAATGTCAGGCGTACACCGGCGGCAGAGGCAAGGTCGGAGGCGTAAAGGTGTGCAGAACTGCAACCGAAACGGCTGAATTTGCAGAAAAATGGCTGGGTAACAGAATTGTTACCGTGCAGACCGGCGAACGCGGACAGCCGGTATCCAAGTTACTTATCGAAGAGTGTTCCGATATCAGAAAGGAACTTTATCTCGGGGCTACCATTGACAGGTCAAAGGCACGTGTGGTCTTTATGGCTTCAACGGAAGGCGGCATGGAAATCGAGAAGGTTGCAGCCGAAACCCCTGAAAAGATTTTTAAGACTGTTATTGATCCGATAAGCGGTGCAATGCCGTTTCAGGGCAGGGAACTTGCTTTCAGACTCGGACTTACCGGTGATGCTTTTAAGCAGTTTGTAACCATGTTTCTCGGCATGAGCAGAATGTTCCATGAACAGGATCTGTCTCTTCTTGAAATCAATCCGCTTGTAATAACCGGTGACAACAGACTTCTGTGTCTCGATGCGAAAATCAATATCGACTCCAATGCACTGTTTCGTCACAAGGATCTGGCCGAACTTGATGATCCTTCACAGCAGGATCCGCGTGAAGCCAGGGCTCAGGCTGTAAATCTTAACTATGTTGCCCTTGACGGAAACATCGGATGCATGGTTAACGGTGCCGGTCTTGCAATGGGAACAATGGATATCATTAAGACCTATGGAGGAAATCCGGCAAACTTTCTTGACGTGGGCGGCACGGCAACAAAAGAACGTGTGGTTGAGGCCTTTAAGATTATTCTGTCTGACAGTAATGTGAAGTGCATTCTGGTAAACATATTCGGCGGTATTGTTCGCTGCGATCTTATTGCTGACGGCATTATCGGTGCCGTTGCTGAAGTTGGTGTCAGCGTGCCCGTTGTTGTCCGTCTTGAAGGTAATCAGGCTCCGGCCGGTCTGGCAAAACTTGATGCCAGCGGACTTAATATCATTTCTGCAAATTCTCTCAGGGAAGCTGCTGAGCTTGCGGTAAAGAGTGCACGTTAGGAGAAGGTAATGGCTATTTTATTAAACAGTGAAACCAAGGCTATCTGTCAGGGATTTACGGGTTCTCAGGGAACATCACACTCCGAGCAGTGTCTCGCATACGGTACCAAGCTTGTCGGCGGTACGACTCCGGGAAAGGGCGGTCAGGTTCACCTCGGTTTACCGGTATTTAATACCGTAAGGGAAGCGGTACAGGAAACAGGTGCTACAGCCACAATGATTTACGTTCCTGCCCCTTTCTGCAAGGATGCGGTGTTTGAAGCTATTGATGCTGGGATTAAGCTTATTGTCTGCATAACTGAAGGAATTCCTACACTGGACATGCTTCAGATAAAGAGACGTCTTGAGGGCACTGACATTACCATGATCGGTCCAAACTGTCCTGGTATTGTGACCAGTGGTGAGGCTAAGCTCGGTATCATGCCTGCTTCAATTCACATGAAGGGTAAGGTAGGTATCGTTTCACGCAGCGGAACTCTTACCTACGAGGCCATAAAGCAGACAACGGATGCCGGATTCGGTCAGACTACCTGTGTCGGTATCGGCGGCGATCCTATCCCGGGCTCCAACTTTATTGACATTCTGAAGCTTTTTGAAAAGGATGATGCAACCGAGGCAATCGTAATGATTGGTGAAATCGGCGGTACGGCAGAAGAAGAGGCTGCCCAGTACATCAGGGAACACGTAACCAAGCCGGTCGTAGCATACATTGCAGGTGCGACCGCTCCTAAGGGCAAGAGAATGGGGCATGCCGGTGCGATTATTGCCGGTGGAAAGGGAACCGCTGAGGAAAAGTTCAGGGCATTGGAAAGTGCGGGAGTGAAGATTGTAAGATCTCTTGCAGACATAGCCGACGGCTTAAGGGAAGTTACAGGCTGGAAGTAGTTTTCTGCTGTAAACGGCCCGCAACGTTTTTCTGAAAAATATATTGTGTCGGAAAACAGATAAAAAATCCCGGGAACGGGATTTTTTATCTTGATTATTTCGAATTTTTTTGAATTCCGGATTTTTATTTTGAAACATAAATAAATTCGCATTTTAGTGAATTCTGTTTGGGATATAATTGCATTCTGTCCGTGCCGAAAGGTTTACCGGATGGGAATACTGAATTTAACTTAGGTTAACGGGATACGCCAGACCGTATGTCCGGTTAGCCTGGAACCGGGTGTTTTATCATCATGTCTCTGCTGAAAATGTTACCGCTGAGCGTTGCCATCGGACTCCGCTATGCATTTGCATCGTCAAATCACCGTTTTGCCACGTTTATTGCATTACTTTCCATGATAGGCATAATGCTTGGAGTGGCCGCCCTGATTGTGGTTGTTTCCGTGATGAACGGGCTTGAAGGGGAACTCAAGGACAGACTTCTGTCATCTGTTCCTCATGCGGTTGTAACAACTGACAGTGACATGATAGTTCAAGACTACGACGTGGAAAAAATCACAGGGATAAAAGGTGTGCTGGCTGTAGCTCCTCAGATTACCGACGATGTTATGGTACAGGGAAGAAACGGCATTTATGGAGCCACCCTGCTCGGCATAGATCCGAAATCCTATCCGGGAATTGATCTTGTCAGGGCTTCTGCAGGTTCCGAAGCCTTTAACAGTCTTGTACCGAGAAGCTTTGAGGTTATTTCCGGATGGGATACGCTGGAGCTTCTTAAAACCAATATTTCTGATGAAATGCGCATCATTTCCGCTTCATATGTCAAATTTACTCCTTTCGGCAGGGTTCCGTCACAGCGTCTTTTTACTGTTTCAGGCGCATATTCGGTCGGAGGCATGCCGTCAAAGATGATTCTTGCCAATATCGAGGATGTTCGTAAGCTTACTCACATGCAGAATGGATATGTTTCAGGTTTCAGAGTATGGCTCGAGGATCCGTTTGAAATCGGCAGTTTCACTGAAGAAATGAGGAAAATAGATCCATCAGTCACCGTAAAGGACTGGCGAATAGAGCTGGGTGAGTTCTTCCAGAGCGTGGCCATGGAAAGAATCATGATGGGGCTGATGCTGGCTCTTATAATTATGGTGGCCATATTCAACATGCTTTCATCCCTTGCCATGGTGGTAAGCAGTAAGGTTGCCGAAATCGCTGTAATGCGTACCATGGGGCTGAGTCAGTCCTCAGTTATGAAAATTTTTATTACTGAAGGTGCGGTAAGCGGTATTATCGGTTCCTTTCTGGGACTTGGTCTGGGGCTGATTACGGTTAAATTCCTTGATAAGATTCTGAATGTTCTCGGAATAAACCTTTATATTTCCGCTGGAGGAAGCGGAATACCGGTACAGGTGGTAACCATGCAGATTGTCATGATAATGGTTATTACCGTGGCACTTAGCTTTGCCATCACCATATATCCTTCAATCAGGGCTGCAAGACAGTCTCCGGTGGAATCACTTCGTTATGAGTAAGGTAAATCACATGAGTATTGATAATGATCGTGAAATATTATTAAGAGCTGAGGGAATCAGTAAAGATTACGTTGAAAGCAGTGTGGTTACTCATGTGCTTAAGGGAGTGGATCTTGATATTTATACCAACGAGATGGTTGCGGTCATAGGCTCATCAGGTTCGGGAAAAAGCACCCTGCTGCACATTCTCGGAACTTTGGATAAACCTTCAAAGGGAAGTGTTTATTTCAAGGGGGATAACCTTTTTAAGCTCAGCAGCAGACGTAGGGATTATTTCAGAAACCACAGTCTGGGTTTTGTGTATCAGTTCCATCATCTGCTCAGTGATTTTACTTCATACGAAAATGTGGCATTTCCTCTTATGATTTCAGGGGAATACACCAAGAAGCAGATTGATGACAGGGTAAGGTATCTTCTCGACAGGGTGGGGCTTGCTCACAGAATGAACCATCGTTCTTCAGAGCTTTCCGGCGGTGAAAGACAGCGAGTGGCCATCGCAAGGGCTATAGCCAATAAGCCTGAGCTGATTCTGGCTGACGAACCTACCGGAAACCTGGATTTCAGAAGTGCGGGAGAGGTATTCGCACTTTTAAGCGAGCTCAGAGAGGAAAATGGGTGCTCAATGCTGGTCGTAACCCATGACAGGGATCTTGCCTCCAGATTTGAGAGAACCTGTGAAATGTCAGACGGACTGATTAAGGTGAAATAAGTTATGTTTTTACCGTTAAAAGTTGGTTTACAGTTCTCAAGAAGCAAGAAAAAAACCATTATGTCTGGTTTTATATCCATTGCTTCCATTGTCGGAATAACTATCGGCGTGGCCGCGCTGATAATCGGTCTGTCCGCAATGAACGGTTTTGAAAAAGAGGTCTCTCACAGGGTTCTTGGGGTAATGCCTGTTGTCGAAGTGCGCTCAATGAGCGGCTATTTTGACGATGCGGATAAGGTTGCCGAGAAAATTCAGGACAGACAGGGGATAACCGCAGCATCTCCGGGAATGGTAATTAATGCCATGTTAAATCATGACAACAGATACCGTTCTGCAAGAATTACGGCTGTGAATGCCGCTGACTACAGACAGGTGGTGAGCGTTGATGAGTTTATGGTTAACCCGAATGTGACCCTTGCGGATTTAAAGCCTGATGAGGATGGTGTTGAGGGGCCTAAAATTGTTCTCGGATTTGATTTGGCCAGGAAACTGGAGGTCGCCGAAGGAGATTCCGTTGAGCTTATCGTTACCAAAAATAACAGTAACGGTACCATGAGTGCTCCTCTTGGGATTAACTGCAGGGTTGTGGGAGTTTTCAGAATCGGCGGTCAGCTGGACAGTGTCATTGCGTACGTTGATTTGAGTACGATACGCAGCCTTCTTGGCATGGAGAAGAATCAGTCTTCCAGCATTTTTGTAAAAACAGACAGCTTTTTCAATTCAATAAACGAGGCAAGAACTGCCGTCATGGAGCTTGTGAATTCCGTGTCCACACCTATGGGACTTCAGAGCTGGATGGATCAGGCAGCTCCGCTGTACAGAGATATTCAGATGATTCGTACGGTAATGTGTCTGGCGCTGCTGCTTGTGATAGTTGTGTCCTGCTTCAACATAGTTTCCAGTCTCATAATGTCGGTGAATGAGAAGCGCAGCGAAGTGGCCATTCTTATTTCCATGGGGTACTCCAGGTTTCAGGTAATGCAGACCTTTGTGGTACAGGGGCTTTTCAGCGGTATATACGGCACAGTTTTCGGAGTACTTTTCGGCCTCGTGATTGCCATAAACCTTACGGAAGTGATAAATTTCATTCAGAATGTATTCGGTATCAGAATTCTTAAATCAGAAACATACTTTATGGATTATGTTCCTACGTCGGTTAACTACTGGGAGGTTCTGGCTATTGCTGCAGTATGTATTCTGATTGCCCTGCTGGCCGCAGTGCTTCCAGGCATTAAGGCTGCCTACATTAATCCTGCCACCGAATTATCAGGCAAGTAACTCGTGGCTTTATGGAGGAATTCACATGGGATGTGCTATGGATGCAGTGATTTCAAAGGCTTCACGTGATGATTTGGCGGAGATTCTGCAACTTCAGTACAAAGCTTTTTATACCGTCGCCGAAAGTATGGGGGATTTCAGCATTCCTCCGCTCACACAGACCATTGAAGAGCTTGTCGAAGAGTATATGCACGTGGTCGTGCTGAAGCTCGTCTGTGACGGTAAAATTGTAGGTTCGGTAAGAGTCAGGCTGAAAGGTGATACTGTTTATGTGGGAAAACTTATAGTCAGCCCTGATTACCGCCGTCGCGGATTCGCAACCAGACTTCTTGCTGAGGTAGAGAAGCTTTTTCCTGAGATGAGATATGAGCTTTTTACATCGGTTGCTAGTCCCGAGAATATCCGTTTATACGAGAAAAACGGATATGTCATCTTTGACAGAAAGACTGTCAGTCCGAATCTTACGTTTGTCTATATGGAGAAGAACCGCAGCTGACTGCTGCGGCAATAACGGATTTCAAAAGAGGAAGGGCCTTTAATGAAAAACATTAAAGGCCCCTTTAGTCTGAGTCATGTTACGGATAATAATCCGTAATGACATCGTTTTTACTTAACGAACTTGAAAGCACTGCGTGCAATTACGAGTTCTTCGTTGGTAGGAACTACAACAATCTTAACCTTTGAATCTTCAGAGTGGATTGGGCCACTGCCGCCAAGATAAGCACGAGCCTTGCTGTTGGCTTCCTGGTCAAGCTTTGCACCGAATACTTCCGGTAAGAGTTCTACAACGCGCTTTCTCATTAAGTATGAGTTTTCACCGATACCGCCGGTAAATACGATGGCATCAACGTGTCCAAGTGGAACGTAGTAAGAGGCAATGTACTTGGCTAAACGATAGCAGAACATTTCGAAAGCCAGAGTACACTTTTCATCACCCTTTTCATAGCCTTCGGTGATGCCTCTCCAGTCGGAAGTGGTGGTGGAAAGAGCCATAAGGCCTGACTTCTTGTTGAAGATTTCGCGAACTTCTTCAACCTTGTAACCTAAAACGTCACACATGAAGAATACTACTGATGCGTCGATTGAACCGCAACGGGTACCCATTACAAGACCGTCGAGAGGAGTGAGACCCATAGAGGTGTCTACGCACTTGCCGTTCTTAACGGCAGTTACGGAAGCACCGTTACCGAGGTGACAGGTAATGACGTTGAAGTTTTCCGGATCTGCATTAAGCTGCTTTGCAACTTCTGCTGCAACGTAGCCGTGAGAAGTACCGTGAGCACCGTAACGTCTGATACCATTCTTGGTATAGAGTTCTTCAGGAATTGCGTATCTGTAGGCAACAGGAGGCATGGTCTGGTGGAAAGCAGTGTCGAATACGGTTACGTGAGGAACGTTAGCAAATGACTTTCTGGCTGCTCTGATACCGATAAGGTGGGCTGGGTTGTGTAAAGGTGCGAAAGGAATACACTTTTCAATACCTGCTTCAACTTCGTCGGTAACAAGAGTAGGCTCAGTGTAAAGTTCACCGCCCTGCACGATACGGTGGCCTACGGCGCAGAGGGAATCCAGAAGATCCGGACGGGTTGCGAGAATGTTGCTGTTCAGGAAGCTGATTGCGATGTCGTGGTCAGCCTTGTTTCCAAGATCCTGACTCTGTTTGTCCTGACCTTCGAATCTCCATTCAATTCTTGCTTCAGGCAGATTTAAATATTCTGCGATACCGTTTAAATATACGTGACCATCCTTAGGGTTGATAATGGCGAACTTTACAGAAGAGCTGCCACAGTTGATAACCAGCACGGTCTTTTCAACATTTGACATAAAAAATCCTTAAATAAACAAAAATAACCTCAAGTCACTGAATGTGAGAGGTTTATCCGGAATCTTGTTGGGGTTTATAAAAACGACAATTGGACTGTCCCGAGGGATAATCCAATAATTTCATGCAATTTTAGCACACTATGGATTATTTTTCTAAATTAAAATGTACAGGGAGAGGTTTTGTTTTCACCAGAGGCTGATGACTGTTGTAAATACACTCGTCCGTGTGCTTCGGAACCGAACGGTAATTAAGATTTTATCGGCATAAAAATCAGTTGTTAGTAAAACAAATGTTAAATAATATTGATATAAATGTAAAAAAATAATTGCGTTATATGATAATTGTAATAAACATGTTTTTGTAAAATGTTGTTTTTTGGTGCGGCATATAAATATAATGTTTTGTAAATTAACTTTTAAAATATAAATATATTTGTTAAAATGTGATCTTATTCATATATTCATATTCAACTTTTTGATGCTTTAACTCAAGTGACAACTTATTTATAAGGGAGTTTGAATGCGTAAGTTCTGGGCTTTTTGGTGTTCGGTATTCGCCATGCTGGGGATATTTTTTTCCGTGGCGATCGCAGATGCATGGAATGAGGAACAAGTGCCTGCGGATCCGTCAACCATGTATGTGATTACAGACAGCAATGTAAATGTGCGTTTAAATCCCTATGTTGAATTTATGGAAGGGGAGGAAGATGCGGAATGGCCGTGGGATCTTCCTGATACCGGCTGGCAGACAAATTCTGACTACATGTCCAGCTGTTCCGTTTTCCCTGAAATTGCCGATAAGACTTACTGGTATCATGTCACTATTGCCAACAGGTCAGCAGATGAAAGAAATCTTGTTCTTTCAGTAAACAATATTTTCGTGAAATACCTGAGTGTCTACGTCATAGGTCCAAATGGAGCACTTTCAAGAGTATGGCATACGGGTATGAAATCCGGAGCAAGAAAGATTTTCCCTTCGGCTGGTTACTCCTTCCCGATTAATTTCCTTGATTTCAAGGACGGCAAGACTGAGCTTTACATCAGGGTGAAGTCTGATCAGGACTATCGTCTTGATCTCAGACTTCAGGATCTTAGAAGCTTCTCCCATCATGATGCAGAAGAAAAAATCGTGAATGCGGTAATAACAGGTTTTATGCTGCTGGTAAGCATATTCTCTCTCATCATGTTTTTCCTGCTGAGAGAAAAGAGATATCTGGCATACAACCTTTTTGCCATGGGGATTCTTGCTAATCTCCTGATAACGGGAAGCTACTCGTCTCTTTTCCTGTCATTTCTGAATCATCTTGACATTGCGAGACTGTATACCTGTTTCTGTTTTGTTACGCTGTGGGGGATTCAGCTGATAAGTCTCGAATACCTCAGTAATGCAAAGTGGACAGTGCTTAAGTACATCAGCAGAACGTTCGGGCTGTTCTTTGTCTGCAGTGCCGTTGTTGTATGGTTCTGTCCGGGATACTTTGCTTCAATTCTCTTTTTCTTCGGTACGGCGGTAATGTTCCTGCTGACTCTTGTATGGGTTCTTTACGCAGTCATGAAGAGAAATTCCGCTCATCTGATATATTCTCTTGCCCAGCTGGCATTCCTGTTCGGATGCATTTTCCCTTATGTATGCACCTACGGTATGCTCGGATGGTCAAAGTATGCAATATATGATTTTTTCCTGATTTCCATATCTGCGGCGATCATGATCAGTGCATCTCTGATATACCGTTTCTACAAGGAAAAGAACTATAACCGTAACGTGACCCTGAAGGCTAAAATGAGCCGCAGACAGTTCGTTAACTTCTTCAGCCTCACCAATGAGGGGATGTTCAAAGCTGATGTCGACGGAAGAATTTTAAACATTAATCCTGCCCTTTGCCGTGTTCTCGGATACAGGAACGTTTCTGAAATCAGCAGATCCGGCAAGACTAATATCAAGCATCTTTGTGCTGATGAGGATAGTCAGAAAATATACGGCAACAGTGTGTCCAAACTCATTCAGAAGTATGATTCCTCAAATAGGGAAAACGGTGACGGAAGCGTGCTTCTGCTCGAAGGTTCAATTGATAACATAAAGCTCAGATTCGTGTCATCGGAAGGATGTGTGATACATGTAAGCATGTCTATCCGTCTGTCCGAGGAAAACAATGACAGCTTCAGCATTATCGGTGACGTAAAGGATATTTCAGGGGACGAAAATCTCAAGAAGCAGATTCACTACATGGAATATCATGATCAAAACACAGGTGCGTTCAACAGGAAGTATATGATAGGCCTTCTTGAGAGCATCTTTAATGATGCCGGAGACCGCAGGGTGAAAGATGCAGAATCCAGAGTTCGTGAGCAGGACAATACTGAACAGGGCGGCAAGGATTACCTCTGCTTTATTCATGTAAACAATCTTAAATACATTAGGGATACAGTCGGACACCAGCATGCCGACAGACTTTTAAGACAGATATCCGAATATTTGCAGAATCATCTTCCTGAAAACAGTTGCCTGATATGCCTTAATAATGATGAATTTGCTGTCGTAATGCGCGGAGTTTATATCGTTCTTAATACGGTGAAGGCCTGGATAAAGGACATCGCCGACATGCGCTATGAGTCTGAAGGCTTTATTTACAACGTAACCACTGACTGCGGTATTGTGGATATGTCAATTGTTGATAATGATGTTTCCGTACTGCTTTCATATGCTGATGCGGCCTGCAGAAATGCTCATGCCCAGGGACCTAACCAGTGTATTCTGTGCTGTGAGAAGTCGGATCGCATACTTACGTCCCGCAAGAGCGTGGCTCTGTCCACATCCGTATGGCAGGCTATTGAGACCAACAGTGTAATGGCGGTAAAAATTCCTATGCTCGGATGCGATGGCTCTTCTGCGGCTTCATCACGTTGTGAGTATGTGGTAAGAATCCGTAACTCAAAGGGACAGTTCGTTGATGTTTCTGAATTCAGGGACGAGACTTCTGACTTTAACCTGATGTCTCATCTCGATGTATGGCTTGTCGACAATCTTGTACGTCAGAATGACAGTGGCGTGCTTGGTGACGTTAACAGAATTTTGGTGACCATTCACAGTGAGACTCTGTGCGACAACTATCGTGCCGATGCAATATACAGGGCGCTTTCCGGGAAACTTGAACTGTGCTCAAAGCTTTATTTCCAGTTTGATACGGAAAGGCTTGAGGACAGACTGCAGCAGCTGGAACGTTTTATCGGCAGATTCAGCAGCCTGGGCGTAGGCTTTGCATTAAGGGATTTTGTAGGTAACAGAATTTCCATAGAGGTTCTGGAGAAATTCCCTATTAACTGCGTGCAGGTCAGCGAGTTCTATACCAAGGAACTGGTAAGAAATTCCGTTAACTGGAAGATTGCCAAATCCGAGGTGAGCATGATTAAGAGTCTTAACATGGAGACAGTGGCTGCAGGTGTTAACAATGCAGATCAGTATGAGATTGTCCGTGAGCTTGGATTTGATTTCTGCAAAGGGGAATATTCCGGTAAATTCATTAAGAAGAAATAAGGTGACGGCCTGAGTAAAGATCATGCCGTTCGTCTTAATTTATGTCTTTTGGAAAAATGCTCTGATGGGGTATAATATCGCAGTTTTTTTATTTTCTGTGATGTTATACCTGTTTTTTTAGCTGGTATTGCGCATGGAAACAAGCCGTTCGCGGATTAAGCTTGGTGCCGTCTGATTTAATGCTACGGTATTCGGATTTCTGAACGGATCAGAAAATTTTTTTGTATACGGTTGTCTCTGGGAATGGTCGGAATGCGGCTTTGTCATCCCTTCCTAAGCCTCAGAGAAACGGTATGCCCTGATTTTTAGTTGAAACACATATGCCGTAAACGTGTAGTGAGGATCGTATGGATAATTTAGAAGAGCTGGTGCAAAAGGCTCTGCAGCAGATTAATGCAGTAAGTGATGAAGCAAGTCTGGATGCTGTAAGAGTTCAGTATCTTGGCAAAAAGGGCTTTTTCACCGATTTAATGAAGGGCCTCAGTGCTCTTTCTCCTGAAGAAAGACCAAAGAGAGGTGCTGAGGTTAACGTTGCCAAAACCAAGGTTATGGAAGCTTTAAATGCCAAGCGAGAAGCCATGGCTGCAGAGGCTCTCAGCAAGCGTCTTGCTTCAGAAAGCGTTGATATTACCCTTTCAGGAAGAACTGTTGAGGCCGGTACCCTTCATCCGGTAACCAGAACCATTAAGCGTATTGAGGAAATTTTCAAGGGGCTCGGTTTTAATGTTGAGGCCGGTCCGGAAATTGAGGACTGTTTCCATAACTTTGATGCATTATGCATTGAACCTGATCATCCTGCACGTTCAGAACATGATACATTCTATTTCAACAGCAATCTGCTGCTGAGAACACAGACCTCAGGCGTACAGATTCGAGTTATGGAAAAGAAGGAACCTCCTATCCGTATAATCGTTCCAGGCCGTGTATACAGACCAGACTATGATATGACCCATACTCCGATGTTCCATCAGGTTGAAGGTCTTCTTGTTGACGAAAAGAGCTCATTCACCGAATTGAAGGGAGTTCTTCACAACTTCCTTGTTAATTTCTTTGAAGAAGAACTTCAGGTTCGTTTCAGACCTTCATACTTCCCGTTCACCGAACCTTCTGCCGAAGTTGACGTTATGGGGAAGAACGGTAAGTGGCTCGAGGTTCTCGGTTGCGGCATGGTTAACCCTAAGGTTCTTGAGAATGTAGGCATTGATTCCAGCAAGTATCACGGTTTTGCCTTTGGTCTCGGTGTTGAACGTCTGACCATGTTACGTTACGGCGTAAACGATCTTCGCGCTTTCTTCGAAAATGATCTCAGATTCTTAAAGCAGTTTGGTAAGTAGGAGCTTAGTAAATGAATTTCAATAAGTTATGGATCGATGAACTTGTTCCTACCGGTCTTTCAGTTGACACAATTGCAGATACCATCACAATGGCCGGTCTTGAAGTTGATTCCGTTAATCCGGTTTGCGGCGAGTTCACCAATGTTGTTGTCGGTGAGGTTTTAACATGTGCCGACCATCCGGATTCAGACCACCTTCACGTAACAACAGTTAATGTCGGTGATGAAGTTCTGGATATCGTGTGCGGTGCTCCAAACTGCCGTGCCGGTCTTAAGGTGGCCTGTGCCAAGGTCGGGGCTGTTCTTCCAGGTAATTTCAAAATCAAGCCGGCAAAGCTCAGAGGCGTGCCTTCAAACGGTATGCTCTGCTCCCTCAAGGAACTTGAGCTTTCTGAAGAAAGCAACGGCATCATCGAATTTCCGGCTGATGCTCCGGTCGGCATGGATATCCATGAATATTTAAATCTCAACGACAGTTCTGTAGAAGTTGACTTAACCGCCAACAGGGCTGACTGTCTGAGTATCCGCGGTATTGCCAGAGAACTCGGGGTTCTGACTTCAAAGGACGTTAACTACCCTGTAATCTCCGAAGTACCTGCTTCAGTTAGCGATACCTTCAGTGTTGACGTTCAGGACTCTGATGCTTGTCCTAGATATCTCTGCCGCGTGATTAAGAATGTTGACATCACCCGTCCAAGTCCTCTGTGGATGCAGGAAAAACTCCGTCGCTGCGGCATCCGTTCGATTGATGCAATTGTGGATATCACAAACTATATTCTTCTCGAACTCGGACAGCCTATGCATGCTTTTGATTTAAACAAGCTCAACGGCCAGATTATTGTCCGTCAGGCCGTTGCCGGTGAAAAGCTTGTGCTTTTAAGCGGTGAAGAGGCTGAGCTTAAGGAAGGTACCCTTGTTATTGCCGATAAATCAGGTCCTATCGCTCTTGCAGGTATTTTCGGCGGTGCGGCTACCGGTGTAAATGCTGAAACCAGGGATGTTCTCCTTGAGTCCGCATTCTTTGCTCCGTCTGCCATCAAGAACAGAGCCAGAGAATACGGCCTTGCAACAGATGCGTCACACAGATATGAAAGAGGTGTGGATTACACCATTACCAGAGAAGCAATGGAAAGAGCAACCTCCTTCATTCTTGAAGTCTGCGGCGGAGAGGCCGGTCCTGTAAATGAGGTTGTTTCTCCGGAAAAATTCCCTGTTCGTAATGACATCAATGTTCCTTTCAGTTTCATTAACGAAGTAATCGGTATCGATATTCCAAAGGTTACCGTAATGGATATTCTGACCCGTCTCGGCATGAAACCTAACGAATCAGCCGACGGCCTGTCAGTAACTGTTACCAGCCCTTCTTGGAGATACGACATTGCAATCCCTGTGGATATCTGTGAAGAAGTTGCCCGTATCTACGGCTACGACAACATTCCAAACTGCGATCCTGTCGCTCCGCTGAGAATGATAAAGCAGTGCGAAGCAGAAGTTACCACTTATGATATCAAGTCCGTTCTCGCTGACAACGGTTATCATGAAGTTGTAACCTACAGCTTCGTGGATCCAGCAAGTCTGAAGATTATAAAGCCTGAGACTGAAGCAATTATTCTGCCTTCACCTATTTCTGCTGAAATGTCAGCGATGAGAACAACCATCTGGGCAGGTCTCATAAATACCGTTTTATATAACGTTAACCGTCAGGTTCAGCGCATGAAGCTGTTTGAATGCGGTCTGACATTTATTAAGGACGAAAATGCTGAAAACGGCATTCTTCAGGAAGATCACATTGCCGGTGCCGTTTACGGTACCGTGGCTGATGAAAGCTGGAACACTGAGTCAAGGGACGTTGACTTCTTTGACGTGAAGGGTGATGTTGAAAGACTTCTTGAAGTTACCGGAAGAGCAGGTGATTTCGTGTTCGAAAGAGCAGATATTTCCGCATTGCATCCGGGTGTCAGTGCCGTTATCAAGCTTGACGGAGAATGTGTCGGCTATGTAGGTCTGATTCATCCGGTTGTGCAGAAGAAGCTTGGTCTCAAGCGCCCTGTATTCCTGTTTGACCTGAAGCTTGCGGCTCTTAAGACCCGTAAGATTCCTGCATATGCAGAAATCTCCAAGTATCCTTCAATCAAGCGTGACTTTGCTATTCTGGTAGATGCTTCAGTTTCTGCAGACAGCATTATCAGTGTAGTTAAGGACTGTGGTTCTCTTGTAAGAAACGTTAATATTTTTGACGTGTTTGCAGGTAACGGTGTTCCTGAAGGAAAGAAGAGCATTGCGTTCAGCGTAATTCTTCAGAGTACTGAAAAGACTCTTGAGGACAATGACATCAGCAGCTTCTCTGATTCCGTAATCGGTAATCTTGCCGATAAGCTCGGTGCGGTTTTAAGAGACTAAGACCGTAATGACCGGTTCCGGATGCTCTGCATTGCCGGAATCGGTTTTATCTTGAATTAAGTCTCGCTGAAGATTCGTAGGAATCCTTTTTTAAGAGAGTGGTTATGGCCGACAATAGTGATTTTGATACTGAAGAGCGTTACAGGCTCAGTATTGAGAATATTCCCGTATCGGAATGTGATTATCTGCCTTTCGGTGAAGATGAAGGTGACATTCCGTGTCAGGACATGCCTTTTGATTTATCATACGGTGACAGTGTAACCGGCGTTCCTTCGGGTACCGGTTTTCAGCAGTCACGCAGTTCTTATGATTCGGGGCGCAGTGTTGCCAGACAGTCCGGTCTGCAGAATTCTGCCCGCGGATACTCGGAATATGCGTCAGGGAGAACGGGAAACGATAATTCAGGCGTCACGTATCTTAACGTGCCGTTCAGTGAAAAGGATGAAGCAAAGGCTCTCGGGGCCAGGTGGGATAAGAATGCCAGAAAATGGTATGTTCCTGCAGGCATTCCTCTTGAACAGTTCTCCAAGTGGATTTAAATCAGGAAAATTTTTTATTAAACCGCAGTATGTCAGTGTATACTGCGGTTTTGTGTTAATGGACGGTACGCAGGACAGGTTAATTATGCGGTCGTCGCATAATACGTTCGTAAAAAATTAAACAGTACACGCATAAACAGTAAGGCAGTTAAACAATATGAGTACGCAGGAACTGAACCAGAAGCAGGTCTACAACTTCAACAAACTTCAGAAAAGACTCAGACATGCGGCAGGAAAGGCAATAGCCGATTTCAACATGATTGAAGCGGGTGACAGGGTCATGGTATGTATGTCCGGCGGAAAGGACAGCTATGCGCTTCTGGAAATTCTGCAGAGTCTTCAGCGCAGTGCTCCTGTGGATTTTGAACTGGTTCCCGTGCATCTTAACGGAATGTTTCCAAAATATCCCGAAGGAGTTGTGGAGGATTACATGAGACGAACGGGACTCGAGTATCATGTAATCAGGGAAGATATCCACAGTATCATTACGGACAAGATTCCTGACGGAAAAAATATCTGTTCTCTTTGTTCCAGACTGAGAAGGGGAATTCTGTATCGTACGGCAAGAGAATTAAAAATTACCAAGATAGCTCTCGGTCATCATGCCGATGACATTCTGGCCACTTTCTTCCTGAACCTGTTCTATGCGGGCAAGCTTAAAAGCATGCCTCCAAAGCTTCTGACGGATGACGGAGACAATATTGTAATAAGACCTCTTGCCTACTGCAGGGAAAAGGATCTCATAAAACTTGCCGAAATCAGGGAATATCCGATACTGTCAAAAGACATATGTTCACTCGGTGAAAATAAGATGCGCAAGGAAATTGAGGAAATGATAAGAAACTGGGACAAACAGTATCACGGCCGCAGTGAGATAATGTTCAAGGCTCTGAAGGATATCTGCTTAAGTCATCTTCTCGATACCCGTACGTACGATTTTAATCTGAAGGTAAAAGACGGTAACTGAGGAGCCGTGAGGATTCCCGAAATTAAACCGTTCTAACGTGACAATTATTTAAATTTTTTGTGATCTGTTAAATTAATCAGTCATAAACGATGACTGATACGTCTAAATGAGATTGAACACGGAATATACAGACTGTCGATGTGTTAGAATTTATCAAGTAGTTCAATATACAGGGAATGTCATCGCTGTTCCCATAGGGCCTTATGACTATATAATAAATCTGCGTGCAGTGTACATATTCGGGTGTCATCATGAGAACTTTAAGAACAAAAGTATTCATACTGACGTTTATACCTCTGGTTCTGTTTTTTGTTGCGGTAATAATAAACAGTCAGGTATTTGAAAAAAAACGTGTGATCCGTGATTCATTTCTTTTTTTCAATTCAGTACTCACAAATTACGTCAGTTCCATTGAAAAGTGGCAGTCCAATTATGCAAACATGCTGGAGAGTCTTATCAAGCTTGACAAGAAGGAACTTTTACTGCGTGATTTTCAGGTGTCCATTGCCGAAGCTCACAAGGCTGATCTTTATTACGCCGGGGACGACGGATCCATATATGCAAGTGATCAGACTCCGGAGGAATACAGCGCAGGCAAATATTCATATCATTATGACCCGAGAGAGGAAGACTGGTTCGGCAGAGCCGGGCCGCATGTCGCCATGGATGACATGGAATATGAGGACACGGTAGACAGATGGGTAGTGTCCTGGATTGTGCGCAAGGACGACGGCGTATTCGGGATTGACGTAAACGTTGATGAAATAGATGTTGCGGACAAGAATCTGCAGCTTCCTTATCAGGGAAAGATACTTCTTGTCAGTCATGACAACCATATAATCGTATGGAATGATTCCAATCTTCGCGGCGAAGATGTAAGTAAAGTAGACCCAGTATTTACCAAAAGCTTTATGGACAGCGTCCTGGACAATAAAAACGCAAGCTATGTAAGCTACAATGATGCCGACGGCACAGAAATGTGGGTTCTCGGTTCCAGAGTGGGAGATTCAGGATGGAAGCTTTTCATTTGTCTTGAAAAGGATCTTGTGCTCAGTAATGTGAATACATCCATCAGAATCAAGTATGCGGCACTTCTGCTGATGTTTATTGTTATTTTCCTGTCAGTCAGAATCTACATTTCCAGAAATATTTCCGAACCGGTGTCCAACGTTTCGACCTTAATCAGCAACATGAGCATCAACCATGATTTTACCGAGCGTGTCTACTGTACTTCCAATGATGAGATTGGCGTTATGTCCGCTAATATGAATGAATTCATGGATGAACAGTGCCGTATTGTAAGTTCGGCCAAAGCCACGGAAAATTCCATACTTGAAGGTATTAATGCCTGTAACAGGGTGGTGGGTAATGTTGAGTCGGAGCTTCGCAATCAGGAAAAGGTAACTTCAGGTTTTGCCAACTCCATAAAGGAAATGCATCTTGCCACCGATGAAATTTCCAAAAATTCTGATGAGGTGGCCTCAAAGGTGGTATCGGTTCATGGTCTTTCAAGCAACAGTGTTGAGATGGCCAATAATGCCAAGGAATCAGTAAACATTCTGCGTGCCGACATAGAGGATTCATCAAAGGCCATAAGACATCTTTATGATCTTACTTCCGGTGTGTCATCCGTGGTTGAGACCATTAGGGAGATTGCGGAGCAGACTAATCTGCTGGCTTTGAATGCCGCAATCGAAGCTGCCCGTGCCGGTGAGCACGGTCGCGGGTTCGCCGTTGTTGCGGACGAGGTTCGGGTCCTGTCATCCAGAACCCAGGAATCAATTAAGGAAATTGAAAACAGCAGTATGGCCTACAAGGAAGGGACGGACAATGCGGTAGCCATGATGAAGAAAAGTTCTGAGAGCTGCGGCAAGACCATTGAGTGGGTGGAATCTATTGTGGACAAGCTGAACGAAATAAATGTTCACATAGGCAAGGTTTCCGAAATGACCAGCGCCATAGCTCATTCGACAACCGTCCAGGAACATAACTTCAGTGAGGTTCAGGACGGAATGGAGGATCTGCGTCAGAGCGCCCAAAAGATAGCGAGCGATATGACAAAATGTTCCGAGGCATACAGTGAACTGCTGGCTGAGTCAAAGGAGATGATGAACGTTTTCAGCAAGTTTGTTCTGCCTGAAGATTATGACAAATGATTCATCAGAAGATGATTCCTGAGGAAACGGAGGTTCGACCTCCGTTTCTGTTTTTTGGCATTCCTTATTTTGCCGGGTTCCTTGAACATGATGCAGTTCTGACTGCAGTGTCGTTGATAATATTTGGTAAAACATATTGATTAACTAGGAAAAGGTAGCTATAATTACGCAACTTTACTTAAGCATGTCATCGCTTAATTGTCTTTAATCGCCGGTAATTGGGGATTTTCAATATATGTCTCTCTAAAAACAAGAAAATTTCGTTAATGGAAATACTTGATAAATATATTTCATATATAACCTATTGACATACTAGGATAGTAGGAATATACTCGGATTTGCAAGGTAAAACTGACGGATGAAAAAAGAATTTCATCACCGGCTCGGATAACGGATCGGAACTGTCTGTCGCAGAAAAATTTTTTAAGGGAAATTTCTGATATGGCAAATGACTGCAGATTTAATACATCGCTTCTTCACGGAACTGGCTCAAAGGGATTTTCCCAAAGGGAGATTCTGCCTCCCATTTCGCAGGTTACGGCATTTCAGTATGAGAGCATGGAAGATTTGGAGGATGTATTTGCCGGAAGAAAAATGGGTTTTGCATATACCCGCATCGGAAATCCGACAATAGCAGCTTTTGAACAGAAGATTTGTGCACTTGAAGATGGTGCGGCGGCCATATGTACGGGGAGCGGCATGTCAGCAGTTTCCGCAGCGCTTTTAACGGTCTGTCAGAGTGGGGATGAGATTATTGCCGGTTCTGGTCTTTACGGAGGAACCATAAGACTGCTCCGCAATTTTGAAAAGCTGGGAATCAAAACCGTGTTTGCATCCAGGCTTGATGCGGAGCATGTGAGAAAACTAATTAACGAAAGGACAAGGGTGGTGTTCGGAGAACTTATTGGAAATCCTTCTCTCTCGGTTCTTGACGTACCAGGTGTTTCAGCAGTGGCGCATGAACACGGAATACCTTTGTTTGTGGATTCCACAACCGCTACTCCGTATCTTGCCAAGCCTCTTAATCTTGGAGCTGATGTGGTGATTCATTCCACCTCGAAATACATAAACGGAAATGGTAATGCGATAGGCGGCATGATTATCGACGGCGCAAGGTTCCCGTGGAATTTTGAAAAGCACGGAGCCCTGTCTGAATTCAGTCAGTTCGGAAGATTGGCGTTTACGGTACGAGCTCGTGCCGAAATATCCAGCAATCTCGGAGGATGCATTTCTCCATTCAATGCCTTTCTCTCATATGTAGGTATTGATACTCTGGGACTTCGCATGGAACGTATATGTGAGAATGCTGCGGCTCTGGCTTCAAGACTTGATGAGGAAAAGGATGTTTCAGTCAACTATCTGACTCTTCCGCATCATCCTGATCATGCATATGTCAGCAGTGAGCTTAATGGTTACGGTGGCGGAATAATGACCGTCAGGGTAGGTTCAAAGGAGAGGGCTTTTAAGGTTATCAATTCCTTAAAGTACGTAAAAATCGCAAGTAATCTCGGAGACGTAAGAACTCTCGTAATACATCCTGCCTCAACCCTATACCGCAGGAACAGCAGACAGGAGGCTGAGGCGGCAGGCGTGTTTGATGACACCATCAGAATTAGCGTCGGCATTGAGAACAAGGAGGATCTTATTGATGATTTTCTCAATGCCATTGAAAAGAGCAGAGATGAACGAAGGAACTAGTTTGGTCGGAGTCCGTGAGTGTCTGATAACTCCCGAGGCATTGTTCGGAGTGTTTACACATGCGGTATCTGCATATCCCTTTGAAATGTGCGGGGTCCTGTTGCGAAAGGGGGCCGGAATGCCGATTACCGAGTACAGGAGGATGGATAACCGGGAGTCAGGTATTGAAGCCATGAAATCATTCAGCATAGATCCCCTGCATTTTTTCCGCAGGGAAAGGGAGTGGGCGAATGAGGGACTTGAAGTTGCCGGGTTCTGTCATTCCCACCCTGATGCAAGGTCTGTGACGTCGTCTTCCGATATCGCAGCCATGGTTCCGGGAATGCAATACATGATCTTATCCGTTTCTGCAGAAGGAATAAATGAGGTAAGTGTGTGGCAAAAAGAATCTGCAGACGGGGAGACCGTCAGAATTCCTGTGAAGCTGACGGGCGGGTTTCCGGATTATGTATAAAAGCAGCGTCAGGTAATGGAATCGGCCTGTGAAGCGGGAACGGAAATAAATACAAGTAACAAAAAAAATAAAACAGAAAAACAAAAAAAATAAAACAGAAAAACAAAAAAAATAAAACAGAAAAACAAAAAAAAATAAAACAGAAAAACAAAAAAAGCTCAGAACGAAAAATATAAAAGAAACAACTGAAGCTTATAAAAAACATTAAAGAAAAACACGAAAACAAGAGGACGATAATTTATGAAAGTTTACATATCCTCCACGCTCCGCTTCTTTTTCGGGCGTAAAGCTGAAATAGATGTTCAGATACCGAATCCTACGGTCAGCTCCGTTCTGCGGAAACTGACTGAAGAGTTTCCGGAAGCAGCCGGCGGACTTTTTGATGACGGTGAGTTAAGAACATTTATCAGAATTTTTGTTTCCGGAGAAGACTGGACTGACAGATCCTTTCATGATCGGGAAATAGATGAATCTGCACAGGTGCTCATACTGCCTCTCATAGCCGGCGGATCTGCTGATGAAAGTATTATTTCCGACGAGCGCAGAAAGGCTCAGGTTCTTGACGGTGATGAGATAGAGCGCTTCAGTAAGCACCTGCTTCTTCGGGAAATCGGGGTGCCGGGACAGAAGAGAATCAAGGCGGCCAGAGTTGTCATAGCAGGACTGGGGGCTTTAGGTTCCCAGGTTGCGCAAATCCTTGCTGCGGCAGGTGTGGGTACCATCAGAATTATCGATTTTGATTCCGTGGCATTAAGCAATCTTCAGAATCAGCTGCTTTTCGGGATACGTGACGTAAAACGTCCGAAGGTGGCTTCCGTCAGAGACAGAATCCGCGCGGTAAATCGCAACATAACGGTTATTGAGGAAAAAGTAAAAATTGATGCGGACAATGCCGTCAGTCTGATTGAGGATGCCGATCTCGTCATTGACTGTACCGATAACTATAAAACCAGATATCTGCTGAATGATGCGGCGGTTATTGCCGGTATCCCTCTTGTTTTCGGGGCAATATACCAGTTTGAAGGTCTTGTAAGTGTTCTGAATCATGACGGCGGACCTTGTCTCAGATGTCTGTTTCCGGCTCCTCCCGCTCCGGGACTCATGCCTACATGTGCCGAGAACGGAACAATAAGTTCACTTCCGGGAGTGATTGGCAGCATTCAGGCAAATGAGGCGCTGAAGCTGATAATCGGAATCGGTTCACGGTTAAGCGGGAAGCTTCTGAGAATGGATCTTCTCAATCTGACATCGGAAGTACTCAATGTCGGCAGAAATAAGGACTGCCCGTTCTGCGGAGAGAAATCATCACGCGTAAGGGTGGAGGACTTTGATTATGACGAATTCTGCGGACTCAGACAGGAGGATACCGAGATTCCGGTGGAAACCATAAGTCCAGAGGAACTTACAAGAAGAATTGACAATAACGAGCCTCTGACCATAGTGGATGTCCGTGAGCCTCATGAAAGAACTATTCTGCGTTTTTCAGGTGCGGTTGTCATTCCTATAGGTCAGCTCGAAAGAAGGAAGAAGGAACTTAATCCTGAAATTGATACGGTAATTATCTGTAAGGAAGGAAAGCGCAGCATTCTGGCTGTAAGAACCCTGAAGGAAGCAGGGTATCTCGGTCCGGTATACAGCCTTAAGGGCGGGCTTGATTCGATGAAGGATATTATTTTATCCGGTGAAGGCGGGTGGATTTAGCATTCCCCTGCAATGTTAGAACTAACTTAATGTTTTTGTAAGGAGTCTGTAATGACAACAAATAATAATGATTCAACTCAGATAAATGCACTTGGCAAGGCTGCGGCCTATAATCTTGCCAATGTGACCAAGACAAAGCCTCAGTTCGGTTCAATCACTCCTAAGTGGTTAACCAAATTTCTGGAATTCAAGGGACTCGAAACCGGTATTTTCAGAGTAAACAAGGTGGTTGAAGGTGAAACTCCGCTTGACGTTTTATGCAGTCAGACCAAAAAGTCAGACATTATTCCTGAAGGATATGTTGAGTATGAGACTGAACCGCGTGAATATCAGCTGAACTCAATTTCCACCATTATTAACGTAAATACCGCCATTGAAGACGTTTACAGCTCACCGTATGATCAGGTTCAGGAGCAGCTTTCCCTGGCAATCGAATCACTGAGAGAACGTCAGGAAAGTCAGCTCATCAACAATGATGATTACGGTCTCTTAAAGAATATTGCCGATTCCCAGAGAATTCAGACCAGAAACGGAGCTCCAACACCGGATGACCTTGATGAACTTATCACCAAGGTGTGGAAGGAACCTTCTTTCTTCCTGGCTCATCCGAGAGCAATTGCCGCATTTGAAAGAGAATGCACCAAGAGAGGTGTGCCTCCTGTAGTCGTAAATCTTTCAGGCGGTACATTCCTTACCTGGAGAGGCATTCCAATCATCCCTACCGATAAGCTCCTTGTTGACGGTCTCAAGAACCCAACCTCCCAGAGCGGTAAGACCAATATTCTTCTCGTCAGAACAGGGGAAGCCAAGCGCGGTGTAATAGGTCTGTTCCAGGCCGGTCTCAAGAATGAACATTCAAGAGGTCTTTCAGTACGCTTCCGCGGTATTGACAACAAGGGAGTCGCTTCATATCTGCTGTCACTGTACTGCTCTGCAGCCATCCTTGCAGATGATGCGATAGCTGTTCTTGAAGATGTAGAGGTTGGTGAATACTATGACTACGACTAATTCGGACGGAAATTTTGAGCATCTCGCCGGTGTACCGTCGGCTGCTGAGCTGACCCTCCTTGCGAATCAGCTTTTTCCGGATCTGACCGAAGGTGTCAATGCCACTGGAACAGGAGCAGAAGCTGCCGATGTCCGAGAAACCGAGCAGGCAGCATATGGGGCTTCCGCTGAAACCGCAGCGGGATCACTCCCTTCAGGAGTCTCAACCTTTAACTGGGAGGATCCGTTTGCGTACGGTGACGGTGTATCAGGAGTTTCAGCAGGTTCATTGGTGCCGGGAGTTTCTGGCAACAGCGGGAATGAAAAGACCGTCAGCTACGCTCCTAAGGTAATGTCAGCCGAACAGGCGAAGGAGCAGGAATCACGACAGAAGCAGAATGCCTCAAATGAAAATACCATTGTTTCCGGCAGTCGCTCAGAAAGTGAGAGCTCAGTAAGAATTGGCACCAAAACCCTTGCGCAGATTCGTGAGGACTTTCCGATTCTGGCCGAGCAGATAAACGGTCATCCGCTGGTGTGGCTTGATAATGGAGCGACCACTCAGCGTCCGCAGCAGGTTATCGACAGAATTGCTCATTACTACCGTTATGAGAATTCCAACGTACACCGCGGAGCGCATACGCTTGCTGCCAGATCCACCGATGCCTACGAGAACGCCAGACGCATAGTCAAGGACTTCATCGGTGCCTCTTCTGCTCAGGAGATTGTTTTTGTGCGCGGTACTACTGAGGGCATTAACCTTGTTGCCAACTCATTCGTGCTGCCGCAGCTTAAACCGGGAGATGAAATCATTGTTTCAATCCTTGAACATCATGCCAATATTGTTCCGTGGCAGCTGATTGCCCAGAAAACCGGTGCGGTAATCAAGGTTATTCCATGTGACTCTACCGGTCAGCTGATTCTCAGTGAATATGAAAAACTGTTTACTGCAAAAACCAGGTTCGTTTCCGTAACTCACGTTTCGAACGTTCTCGGCACCGTTACTCCGGTTGAGGAGCTGATTGCCATTGCACACAGACACGGTGTGAGAATTCTGATAGACGGGGCTCAGTCCGTTGCCCATATTCCTGTCAACGTAAGTGCATGGGATGCTGACTTCTTCGTGTTCTCGGGTCATAAGATCTATGCACCTACCGGTATCGGAGTTGTGTACGGCAAGAAGGAACTTCTTCAGGCGGCAGAGCCTTATCACGGAGGCGGAAACATGATTGCGGATGTTACGTTTGAACGTACCATCTACAATGACGTGCCTAACAAGTTCGAGGCAGGAACGGGAAGCATAGCTGATGCCGTAGGTCTCGGGGCTGCTCTGGAGTATCTCTCAGACATAGGCATGCCGTGTGTATACCGTCGTGAGCATGAACTTATCCAGTACGGACTTAAGGAACTGAAGAAGGTTCCCGGACTGACTCTGGTGGGCACTGCCGCCAACAAGTCTTCCGCTCTGGCATTTAAGCTTGCCGGTCATTCCGACGATGAGGTTGGCAGGAGACTCGATTCATACGGTATTGCCGTACGTACGGGCCACCACTGTGCTCAGCCGGTGTTAAGGCATTTCGGGTATGAAAGCACCGTTAGACCGACCCTTGGCATCTACAACTCCGAAAGTGACATTGATGCGCTGGTAAGAGCCTTAAGAACCTTCGGTTAGTACTGATACGGGGATTTTGTTATTAGGACGGGACTGAGTCCGTTCAGTCCCTCCTCTCTGTTCGGGGAATTTGGAAAACTATGAACTATACAGGTATCGAGCCTGAAATTGACGAACTTGTACAGCTTGTCGTATCTGATCTCAGGGGAAAGAAGAATATTGATGATTCTGATTTCTACGGCAAACCCGATAAGCATGAGGTGCATTCCGTGGTGGATGCTCTTTTCGGTATTGTTTATCCGGGATACTACAAGGACAGAAACGTTAAAATCTACAATCAGTCACATTCGGTGGCGGTGACTGTTGAGAACATTTTTTACCATCTGAACAAACTGGTGGTAAAGGCCCTGGATTTCTGCAGAAAACGCGGAACAATGTCTGAAGGGGATAGAAAGCATGAAGGATTCCGCATCTGCAGTGAATTCTTCAGAAAAATTCCGGAAGTACGCCGGCTTATCGAATCGGATCTACTGGCTGCATATGACGGGGATCCGGCAGCGGGATGTCTGGAAGAGGTTATTCTGGCGTATCCCGGACTTGTAGCCATTACCGTTTACCGTCTGGCACATGAACTGTACCGGCTTAACGTTCCGGTAATACCGAGACTCATGACAGAGTATGCCCATGCCAAAACCGGCATAGACATTCATCCGGGAGCCAGAATAGGTGAAGGCTTCTTTATTGACCATGGAACGGGGATCGTTATAGGTGAAACCTCTGTTATAGGTAAAAATGTTAAGATTTACCAGGGGGTAACCATCGGTTCTCTTTCAACCAGAGGCGGTCAGAAGCTGTCCGGAGTAAAAAGACATCCGACAATCGGTGACAATGTAACAATTTATGCGGGGGCCTCAATTCTCGGCGGGGAGACCGTTGTCGGGGATAACACGGTTATAGGAGGCAACACCTTCATTACGTCATCAGTACCGGCGAATACCAAGGTAAGAATAAAAAATCCTGAAATTGAGTATCTGACCGCAGATCACAAATGGCAGGTGGAGGAAGTAAAGCCCGGAGATGCATGGTTTTACATAATATAGTTGAAATTGAATCATTCATAAGGAACAATAAATGTTTATAACTGTAGCAGGAAAGAGAAAGGAAGTTGAAGACGGAATTACCGTGGAGAAGCTCATTGAAATTGAAAAGGTTGAGACTCCGCTGTATGTTTCAGTTTCCGTAAACGGAGAATTTGTCAAGTCAGGTACATTTGGCGAGACTGTTCTCAAGGAAGGTGACGAAGTGGAATTTCTGTATTTTATGGGAGGCGGCAGCTATGGCGTTTACTAATGAGCAGCTTGAACGCTATTCAAGACACATTCTACTCAGTGAGATTGGTGTTAAGGGGCAGAAAAAGCTTCTGGAATCCAAGGTGCTGATTATAGGCGCCGGCGGCCTCGGTTCACCTGCGGCACTTTATCTGGCCGCGGCCGGCGTGGGAACCATCGGTATTGCCGATGCCGACGTCGTTGACCTGTCAAACCTACAGCGTCAGGTTATCCACACTACAAAGGATATAGGCGTGAAGAAGGTTATTTCCGCAGCTGAAACAATGAAGGCGATAAATCCGGACATCACCGTAAACACCTATGAGGATTTTGTGGACAGTTCCAACATTATGGATCTGATTAAAGATTATGACTTCATTCTTGACGGAACTGATAATTTTCCGGCGAAGTTTCTCATAAATGATGCCTGCGTAATGGCCGGTAAGCCGTTCAGCCACGCAGGAATCATCAGATTCAAGGGTCAGCTTACAACCATTATTCCGGGAAAGGGACCATGCTACCGCTGCATTTTCAAGGAGCCGCCTCCAAAGGATGCCGTACCTACCTGTAAGCAGGCCGGGGTTATCGGGGCAATGGGCGGTGTAATTGGTTCACTGCAGGCCATGGAAGCCGTAAAGTACATTACCGGGGTGGGGGATCTTCTGGTGGGTTATCTGCTTACCTATGATGCACTTAAGATGGAATTCCATAAGATTAAGCTTCCGGCACGTGGTGAAGGCTGTGCCGTATGTTCTGATCATCCTGAGATTACCGAACTTAGGGATTATGAACAGCCGACCTGCGAGCTTAAGCTTTAATGCTGACGGGAGGTGTGCATGAAGATTACCATTTCAAAAAAGGATTTTGAGGCCGTGTGCCGTCATGCCTTTGCGGAACTTCCTGATGAGGCATGCGGACTTTTGGCCGGTTATGATCGGGAGGACGGGGTCAGAGTAATTCAGAAGGTATATCTGCTTACCAATATTGATCATACCAATGAACATTTTTCCATTGACCCTTCAGAACATCTTGCGGCCATCAAGGACATGCGGGCCAACGGCCTGTCTCCGCTCGGAAACTGGCATTCCCATCCGGAAACTCCGGCAAGACCGTCACAGGAGGATCTGCGCTGGGCAAACGACAGCAGAGCCAGCTATCTCATTCTGTCACTTGCCGATCGTGATAATCCGGTGCTGAACGGATTTCATGTTGAGGGTGATTTGAGCAACCGTACGTCAAGAAAGGAAGAAATAATAATAACCGACAATAATGACTGACGGCTGATGCCGATGATTTTAACGGAAAAACATAGGGAGATGATTATGTCTGAAACTGAAATATTACCTGACGAAAAAATTGACATTACCGACGTGACCTGTCCGATAACCTTTGTAAAAACAAAGGTCGCTCTTGATGAATTGGAAAACGGTCAGATTCTGCAGGTGCATCTTAATGGAGGTGAACCGATTCAGAATGTACCGCGCAGCGTGAAGGATGAAGGCCATACTGTTCTTAAGGTTGCGGAAAATGCTGACGGAACCTTTGAGCTTTTCATAAGAAAGAATGAGGACTGACGGAATTTCAAACCGTAAGTACGAATACCTGGTAAAGACAGAATGAAAGAAGCCCCGGCAGTGTGTACTGCCGGGGCTTCGGACATTAGTTAGAACGTTACGGACAGGTTATCTTAAGTTCTTGCTTATGACCATGATGTCGCAGCCGACGTCGTCGGTAATCTGCTCGCACACGTTTCCGATGATATTGCCCACTACTCCTTTTCTTGCGGAATTACCTATGAGAATGAAGTTTGCGTTCAGCTTCTTTGCCTGATGGTATATGACATCGTCAGGCTGACCTATGCAGATGTGGCAGTTGCTTTCAGGAATTCTGTGCTTCTTTGCAAATAACACGAGCTTGTCTGAACTTTGGTTGTATACGGCTTCACTGTAAAGATCCGGAGAGAAACCTGGAATTTCCACCAGGGTTGAAGGTGTAATAGGAACAGCCGCATTCACAAGGTGTATTGTTCCCCCGGTAAGCGTGGATATCTGCTGGGCATGTCTCAGTAGTCTGAGATTCATCAGTCTCTGAGCATTCAGATCCTCATCATCAAAGTTTATTGCAACGAGGATGTTTGCACCAGGAGTCCATGAGTGTTCCTTGGCAATGATTACCGGAATCGGGGAGTATCTGAGAAGTTTCCAGTCGAGAGGCGTATAGAGCAGTTTCTTGGTTAGGTCGTGATTATCGGCAACCTTTATGAGAAGGTCGTAATCACCGGCGTTGATTTCATCAACAATTGCCCTGGTAACGCTTCGCTGCCAGACGATTTTGCAGTCGATGTCACTGTGTTCGGCATTCAGTTTTCCCACTGCCTGTTCAATCATCTGTTCATGGGCGGCAACCAGTTTGTTTTTCAGATCAAGCTGAGTCTGTACGTCAAGAACGGATGTCAGTTCGGCTGAAAAATCATACATTGCAATCATTGCTGTTATTCTTGTGTCCGGGGAAAAAGACGCTATCTCCAGAGCTCTGGTCAGTGCCGTATTTTTTTCTGAACCGGGTTCCACAACTGCGAGGATATGTTTGTATTTTCTCATACGTCCTCCTTGGTAACGGATAAGTAAAGATCCATAATAAAATTTTAGACAAATTTCCGTATAAAGTTTTTGAATTCAGTCCATTAATTGAAATAAGCGGAGCCGTTCAGTTTAAAAAGTGTGGCCTATAACTAAAAATTGGGGATGGCGGGAGCGGACTGACACGTGCAGTCCGTGAACGGTTCAATGAAAG
>Ga0256405_10002227_pt1 | contig 46118 bp, 65 predicted proteins | sample RumenRJG_02DNA_FD_189096 | JGI IMG/M metagenome (GOLD analysis project Ga0256405, IMG submission 189096) | Bovine rumen microbial communities from Lethbridge, Alberta, Canada - RJG_02 | ecosystem: Host-associated > Mammals > Digestive system > Stomach > Rumen | place: Canada: Alberta... | reverse complement strand
AATTTCATAAATCGGCGTAACCAACGGAATATGGGATGGTCCGAAATAACGGCCGCGTTTTCAAGGAACGACCAAAATTCCACGCCGCAACAGAACGCCGTAAAGTAATTGGCAAACCGCAACCGGGTTTCGGCGGCAACGGTTTGGTCCAACATTTCGGCCAATACGATACCGACCAATATAAAAACGAATTTGTATATGGTCCGCCACGCCTTTACCGATTCGAACGCAAACCGTTGTTTGGTACGCTTGGCCACGACGGCCGATTTGATAACGCCGGTTATGAAATCAACCAATTCGAAAACCGTTACCGTTATGAACAACGGCAACAGGTTTTCGACGAATACGGAAAGGAACCCGGCAAGGATTCCGGCCAAAATCTTTGCCGGGTATAATGTTATCGTTTTAATCATTGTATTGTAAAATTTCCGGGAAATCCGCCAAAACACGCGACGCTAACGCTTGCGCCCCCAATGCCGTCGGGTGGATTTCGTCGCTTGAAAGCATATTTTCGTACCAATTATTTACGCCACTTGTATATACATTTGCGCCAACGGCATCCGCGAAATCAATATATCGGTATCCACTTGAACGAACCCAACTGTTTTTTGCGGCGTGGTTTTTACTTGGCACACAAGGAATTGTCGCAAGAATAGGGATTGTCCCATTTTCTGAACATAACACCAAAAACGAATTAATTGCAGACAACCAATTTGGGGCCGGGGTGGAATTATCCGTATCGCTTGAATCATTCATACCAAGCCCCCAAATAGCAAATTTTGGCGAATAATTCTTAAATGCTTTAATTGCATCCGTTAACATATTAACGCTATTAATGCCACTTAACGCATTAATCATAAAAGATTCAACCCCAACAGATTGTAAAACCCCGGGCCATCTTTCCGGCGATATGCTCATATAACTATCCCCAAATGCCCAAACGCTTTTTTTAAGGTCCAAAGAACCGATTGCCAATGTTAATTCAGTCGCGGACGTGCCGACGCTCATAACAAACGGTTGATATTCGCCAATATATCCCCAATTTACCGTTTTTGTAAAATATCCGCCGATGGATGATATAATGTAACGCAATTGCCCACCATTGACATATTGTAAAGATACCCGCAAAAAAGTATTAATTGATAATCCGTGCGCCGCCACGTCTTTTACTGTTTCATTTCCGGACAAATCGCAAGAAATTAATTCAACATTCGTCGATGTAATTCTTATATATTTGCCCAATCGTTGTTGATAACCTTTCCCAATTATCAATTCACTAAATATTAATATTTTACACGCGAAAGACATAACAAGACCACGCAATTGATAGCGTGGGAACACATCAAATGTTAATGTTTCCCCGCTTGCCAATGTTTGCGAATTTGTAATACTTGCGGCATTCCCCAAACTTGAAATCGGGGCTTTAATTGAAGAACCAAGCCCAATTCCATTCGAAAATTCTAATTGATATTCCGTATATGGTATAATTGCATCTTTCGATAATTGCGCACCATTTCCGTTCCAAATGGATGTCGAAAAAGAAAAACGAATAAACACAACATTTTCCGGAACAACTATTGATGAAATATCACTCCCACCGGAAACGTATGTTTTGTTTTCATCGAAAAACGCATAAAAACGCGCCGCAACTTGGTTTTCAATTGAACCAAAATAATAAGTTGCCCCGGGAAATACTTTTATAAATCCACTTGTATTATATCCGGCGTTCGCCGACAAATTGCCGGTTGTCGAAATAATATATTTTCCAATCGCAACATCCGAATCGTTTTTATTCAGCAGATTTTTACTAATAATAAAATCCGTTTTTTGTGCGCTAATTGAACCGTCTAAAACCTTTTCCGTCGTTATGGCATTATCAACAATTGATTGATTATAAACCGTGTTTTCTTTGATTTCCGGTATATAGCCCCCAATTTCGCTATAAGGGACGTAATTTGTCCTTTCCGTCCCGATTTCCACTTGCGGCCGTACTATGTTTGCAATCAGCAACACAAACCGAAAATAATAACAATTATTTGGCGTTGTTATAACTTGTTTTTTCCCCGAGGTCACACTTTGATAAGACAAAAAATTGCGTTCGTTGTCATAAAAACAAATCAATTGCCCGGATTGAAAAATATTTTGTTCGTCCGAAATACAATATGTCACGTTTGGCGATACAGGGATAAATCCGGAAACTTTATACAATGATGCGCCAACCGTTGTTCCATCTTCACGCAAGCGCCCATTTGTCGCGGCCGAAACGTCAAATTTATTTTTCCCGGGTTTTATTATTAATGCGTTTATTATCAAATCTTGAATTTCTTGTTCAAGAACATCGTTGCGTATAATTCCATACTTTACGTATGTTTGTTCCGTTGTGGATTCTGCAACCATAAACGTATCAAATGCCGACAACGATATTGAACACCGCAAAAATGCCGCATTTTGTGGCGCGATTTGTATTCTTGACGTTTCGGATGCCGCGGACCCCGATATAAAATTTTTATCGCTATCATACCACGCAATTTGATTTTTATATGAAATATAATATGAACGACCGCCAAATACGGGTATATAGTGAGATGCAATATAATTCGCATTTCGTGTCAAAGAACCGGTCACAGACGAAACATAATATCCACTTTGATTTTCTTTGTCAAGCGCATTGAATATATTCATAAAAATTAATCCCGGAACACGGCTTGATTTGTATAAAATTTCCGCATCATAATTTTTTCCAACGGGGATTAAATCGGTTGTCCACGAACCGTTATATTTGAATACCGCCAATTGTCCATCCGGAACAATCGTATTATTGAAATTTGGGAATGTTCCCGAACCGGCCATATAAAAAACATTTTGGTCAGGCGTTCCCGGATTAGTTGATGGAATGGCAACACCTGCAAATTGATAACCGGCCCCCAAAGAATCTATCATTGCCAACAATGATTGTTGAAGCAACGCGCCGGTTATTTCGTTGTTTCCATTTGTCTTTACAACATTTTGTATCGCCGATTTAAGTGTTGCGTAATTTGCCATAATCAAAATGTATTATTGGTTGTTAAAATCATTATTGAAATCATCGTTGAAATCGCCGCGTTGCGCCTTGATGTAACCCAAACCGATTTTCTTTGCAACCGTCGCGGTATCAAAAACCGCTTCAACGGCCGCAACGTCGCCGTTATCTTCCCATTCCGGGGTTATTAAAAATGTGTCTAAACTATAACGTTGGCCGTGGTATTCGATTTCCGCGAAATCCGCCATTCGAATAAACCGCATAACGTCCAACAGATATTCGGACGCAAGAAAATTGAACCGGTATCGTTTTTCGGTAATTTGTTTGGTCGGGAAAAAGTAACCATCCCGGGTTTCGCCCTCTTCCTCAAATGGATATTCGGGTTTTGCCAAATCGCTTTGTAGATACAACACGTTCTTAAAAGCCGGATTCGTGTACACAATTGTTCCCGCGTCCATCGTGAAATCGGAAAGGTCCCACCAAGTAATTTTCAAGTACGGTTCAATGTCGTTTACAACCGTAAAGATTTCCGAATAATAATAAACGCCGTTGATGGTAATACGCAAATAATAACGGCCATTGACCAATGAAGTAAACGCCGGTAACAGTCCCGGATAAACCGCAACCGTGTAACCCAACGCGGAAAACTGTTTGAACGTGAATCCGGTATTGTTCAACTTTGCCGCAACCGCCGAATCAACCACCGCATTTGTATTCGCATCATAAAGTACACACGCGGACATTGACGGCGTGGCCCGATAATCCAAGAGTATTTGAAACGGCAACAGGAACCCGGCCGGTGTAAATAGCGGATACACACGGCCATATAACCACCATTTGCGGGCGTTCTGTTGCTCAATGGATGTATACCACGGCAATATTGACAAGTTATTGTTCGGTATCATATTTCAACGTTACGTTTGCGTTTCTTGATGACAAATTTACGGACAATTTTTCGATTGTTCCGTTTCCCAAATTCGTTTTGACCAATTGCACCAAATCCGGGTCGTTCAAAACCGGGAATCTTAATGTTTGTGTCTTTAATTTCTTGATTCCTTGCGCCACCATTTGTTCGCCATTGATTGAATACAACGGCGCGGGCATATCAAATGCGTAATATCGTTGTAAATATATAAATGCGACATACGCATTTTGTAATATATGGTCCGTTTCATTAAAATTGAAATTAATATATGGCAATCCCAAATTTTCAGCATATAACGAATATAATGTTATCGTTGCGCCCTCTGTTCCATTAATGAAAAAAAACATCGTCGCATCGCTTGGAACTTGTATTGTAATATTTCCCGAACCCGACATTGTATCCGATTCGATAAATTGCCCCGTTTGCCGAAAAATTCTAATTTTACAACTCCCATTTGAAAGATAATAATTTATTTTCGCAAGTTTTCCCAACCAAGTATTTGGAACCTCTCTTTTATACGTAATAACGCCCGTTGAACCAAATGTATTCGTATATTCTTCCGTTAATTCGTTCGCTTCAACCGCCGCCAATAAAACGAAACCATCCTTTGATATTTCGCTCGGATTCAATAAAATATAATCAATATCGGACGTAAAGTTTGACACACCAATTTGTTCGATATTGTCCGGATTGACGTACTTTGAAACAATATCAATCGGGTATCCCTCAAACAATTGGGTTACATCGTCCATCCAACCAAATTGATACCGTGCCGCCATTTCGGGTTTATCAAACTTGTATTGATTCCGTGCAAACGCCCATTCTTTCCCGTTGCGTGAAACTTTTTGTGTCGTCAAGTCAATACCCACAACAGGCGAACCGGAATACGAACCGCCATTACGGAAATATTGGATATGCTCAACACGGAATCGGTTTTGGTCGTCAATGAACCAATAACAACGGAAACAATCGCGCAACATATCCAAAACGTTCTTTAACGTAATTGGTGCTTTCTGTGCCGGTTGGTCATAACCGGCTGAAACGATGTTTGATTTTGGAGTAATCAACAATGTTTGCGTTATCCCAATCAGATTTTCGCCATACAAAAATTGCGAATAATCCGTGGTTCCATCGTGTGTTATTCCGGGCGCGATTTGCGCCAGTAATACAGATATGACCGAATATAGCGGGTACGCGTGACGAATCGTGAATGGTGCCCGCCCCGCTTCTTCCCAAAGCCAATACACGACCGATTGCGTGAACCATACAGACATATTTCCCCACCCGCTCCGAGAAACCGGGAAAAACTCTTGGCCATAAATAGATGCCGGCGGCATATAATACTCGCCCGGTTGACGAATGCCCCACTGCGTCGGGGTGCTACTGAACTCCGTTGAGAAATAGATAATATCTTCCGAATCGCATCGAACAACGCGATTATAATTGCGATTGTTCGGAACAATATCATTATCTTTTGATATGGCGAACGTTGGAACGCCTATAATAGTATCCACATCCAAAAGATACCGCGCATAAACATTGAAATCGTGCATATATAACGACATCGTATATGGCGCACCATCCATAGGATTCAATTCAATATCAATTGGCAGCCCGAAATTTACCGCCGACATATCACGAAGCCAAGAATAACTGACGCCCTCTTTCGTCAAAAGAATGCGAACCATCGGATTGTCGGGCGACTCTGTAATATCGAATATTTCAAGTCTATATCCGTTGTTTAATGAATATGTCCCATAAACATTATCGCTTGGGTTGTCAAACTTGGAAAATGTCGGGACATCAGAAGATGCGCCGCTTGTCAATTCAATAATGCGCGTTGTCTTATTTTTTGCGAAGTTCAACTCGCCATCACCTGCCTTGACCAAATCCGTTTCCGAAAAAATTGGCTCGCATTCTTGTTCCCACCACATTCCGGAAAGAAAACAACCAATAACGGATTGGCCCGGAACATAAACTTGCACCATCGGCCGTTTGTCTGCCTTTACGGGCACGATTTCCGGGGCCAACTCAATTAGGTTATATTCTTTTTCCAAACCGGCCAAAACCGCATTGTATTTGTCCATGACGGTCGGGGTAACTGTAACCGTTTTTGCATCGTCGTCAAAGTCGCAATCGGTTTTCCAAAAATTTCCGCGCCAATATTCGGTCCATGTTTCCCCCGCGTCATAAGATATAGACAGAATTAAAACGAACTGAAAATCGAATGCCTGTGCGACAATCCAATCGTAATCCGGGCCGACAAAAGAAAGTTTCCCGGACAACTTGGCCCGGAAAAATTCTTGATTCGACTCCTTTTCAAAATCCTTCGTTAAATCATCTTTATAAACGGGGTATGCAATTGTCGTTATGTAGTTGGAAAAAGACGAAATGTTGGACCGGAATAGCCCTATTTGTGCCGGTAAATATCCGCCATAATTTTCGTTATAAAAAGAAAACCGCACAAATCCACAATTGGCCGGGGTCGAAAATTGCAACGTGGAATAAGAAATGTAACTTATAAATTCTTTGTTTGTCTTATATGCACAAACAAGAACTTTACTTGACGGAACAACCGTGTTATCATTCAAAAGAAAATGATAATTCCTATTAGGTTGAACGGCTATGAAATCCGATGAATCATACGCCAACGCATTTGTCAATTCGCCCGTTCCCGTGTCAAGTTGCTTTTCGACAAAAACAACTTTTGGATTAAACAAGTTAACCGTCGTGCGGTTAATATCAAATTTGTAAATAGGATTCATTACGACTTGATTTTACGGGTTAAATTCTTGTACCGAATAATCGTGTTTCCTTGACCATCCACATACCGGGTTTCGTCGCCCTGTTGACGGATTGCGGCCACGTCTTTTTCAAGGCCGGAAACGTCCGTTTTCCCGCCGCCAATCAATTGCACCGCATAACCGGCCATCGCGGCGTTTGCGCGTTGGTAACGGTCCGCAAATGTGCCATCGTTAAACGAATTGATAACGTCCGGGATAACGTCGCGGAATCGGCGGGAATTTCGCTTGTTAATAACGGCGAAAAATTCGCCACCCTCTGCACGTCGCCGGGTTCCGTCTTTCTTCGTCCCCAAATCAATGTCGTGGCCGCTTGCGTGGCTTCCGCCCTGTAACAGTTCAACCGTTCCTTCGCCGTATTGCTCGGTGTTTTGTTTAGACACTTGAACGGCCCTTATTTTCGCGGCGGCAAACGACGCCCACATAGTCGCAATTGCCGCAACAGCAAGGCCCGGCCCAATTACGTTAATCCCGGACAACGCCTTCCAAATATTTGCCGATGCCGTGGTAAGGCTTGACGCCTGTTCGATGGAATCGGCGGCCAATTGCGCCCGTTGCGCTTTCTGTTGTTCCCGCAATGCTTGTTCTTGGTTTTTTCGCGCCAATTCCAATTCCTTTTGCGCCGTTTCAACCGAATTGGCATAACCGGCGTTTCGGGCTTCAATTTCCGCATCCAACGTGCGTTGTGCGGCTTCTACTTGCGCGTTGGCCGCATTAACGGCCGCTTCCGCCGCCGCGTTCCAAGAATCAACCAACGAACCGATTGAATCTTTAACGGAATCAATCGCCGTGTTCAATGCCCGTTGTTGTTCAGAATCCAACCCGATACCCAACAATTCGTAAAGATTGTTATAACCTAACCGCTTGGATTCCTTTTCAATACCTGCGATTGTCGCTTTAACGGCGGCGATTTCGTCGGCCGTCATTTTCTTTGTGGCCGTTTCATTCAATTTCAAAATGGCTTCCAACCGGGCCTTTTCCTGTTGCAACCGGAACAACGTTTTTTGGCGTTCGTTCCGGTCCATCAAATCAAATTCCGCTTGGGCCAAGTCTTGCGCGGCCGCCAAATCGCGTTGTGCCAACTTATTGTTGAAATCGGCCGATTCCCTCAAACGCAACGCATCGTATTTGGCGTTAATGGCCGTTTCCGCTTGGCGTACCTTTTCATCCTTTTGGCGGTTTTGCGCAATTTCGATTTCACGTTGTTTTTCGATGTTGGCCAACCGCAATTCCAACATCCGTTCCGTCCCATCTTCCGTTATCGAAATTTCCAACTGTATTGCCTGTTGTTCGGCTTGCAAACGTTGGACTTTTAACTTGTCTATTTCAGAATTAAACGCCTTGACGGCATCCAACCGTTGTTTGTCATATTTGGCGTTAATGGCGGCTTCATCTTGTCGTTCGGACTCGGTTTTTTGCCGGTTCTGTTCCAATTCCAATTGCCGTTGCGCTTCGATTCTATCTTGACGCAATTGCAACATCTTATCCGTACCGGCTTCCGTTATGGCAATTTCCAAATCAATTGATTCGATAACGGCCCTGCGGTCGGCAATGCGTTGTTTCTTTGCCGCTTCGACCGCCTTTTTGGCGGCGGAGTCCGATTCTTGTTTCTTTTGGTTCGCCTGTTGTTCGGCCAATTCGGCCGCCCTCAACGCCTGTTGTTCACGTTCCCGTGTATCATTTTCGATTTGAGAAAGAACAACGCCACGAGCCTGTTCAATGGCTTGCAACGTGGATTGTGCAACCTTTGAACCTCTTTGATTTTTTCCAATTCCAAACCATCGGTTAATAATCGGGTCGCGTTCGGCATCGTCCGTATATTTATCGGCCATCTTTTGGTAACTCTTTTCGAAATTGTCAATGAATGCCGTTGCCGCTTCCGCGCCATTCTTTGCGTAATAATCTTGGAATTGCTTTGTATATTTGTCCGCCGATTCCGAAATAAACGTGGATTCCGGGAACAACGCGCGTTGCGTGGCTTGCACCAACCGCGTTAACCAATCAATCGTATCTTTTATCGCACCGTTTGAATTTTGGAACGCAAGTGTTAATCCTTCCCACGCCGATTGCAACAATTTGGTCGAACCCTCAACCGTATTCAAACGTTCTTCCGAAATGCGGTCCAATTCCCCGTTAACATCTTCCAAAGATTGCCGCAATTCCCGGGCGGATTCAGCACCGGACAACAGGGCCGAAAAGGCCGCAACGCTTCGTTTGTCGGTCAATTCCAACGCTTCGTTCAAATCCGTTCCGGCCTTGCGTAAAGAAATCAACCCATCAATGATTTCGTCGAACGTCTTTGCCGGTCCGCCCATCGCTTTGGCCAACTTTCTGTTGGCATCGGCTAAATTCAAAATGATGTTACGGGTTGCGGTTGCCGCGCTTGACGCATCGAAACCGGCGTTGGCCAATGCGCCCAACAACGCGGTCGTGTCCTTAACCGTCAAACCGAACGCATTTGCAACGGGGAATACCGTACCGATGGACGTTTGGATGCGGTCAAACGACAATGCGGATTTGTTGGTTGCGACGGCCAACGTTGCAAGCGTTTCTTCCGTTTCCGCGCTTCGAAGATTGAACGCCCGCAAGGTCGAACCGGCCACGGCGGCCGCGTCGGCAAGATTCGCCCCGACGGCCGTTGCGAATTGCAAAACCGGTTTTTGCATCGCAATAATAGAACCTTGACCAAAACCAAGTTTTGCCAATTCGGTTTGCAATTCGGTAACTTGGCGGGCCGTGTATTCAGTTGTTCGGCCCAACGACAACGCCGAATCGGTTAACGCTTTCATCCCATCCCGGGACGTTCCCAAAATCGTGGACAAATTGGCGTTTGCCTGTTCAAATTCACGCATCGTTTGCGCCGCGCCGGTCAAGTAACGAACAAACGACATAAGAATACCGATTGTTCCAAACATAACCGTCGAAAAACCTTGCATCGCCTTGGCGGCCAACGGCAAGTTGGACGACCCGATTGTGTGCAATTGGGAACGCATATTGGAAAAGCCCGTGACAACTTGGTTGATGGGTCCGGGCAACGCCTTTAATGCGTTTTGATAATGGCCAACTTCCAACGTGTATTTTCCGGTCGCCTGTTGCAACCGGCTCATTTCCTCATAAATCAACCGCGTTTCGGTTTCAAGTTGTCGCCCGGCTTCCGTTCCTTTCCGTTCTTCCGCCGACATTTCGTTAAGACGAATTTTGTTCAAACGGTATTGGGCCGACAACCTGTTATAAGAACCCACTTTGGAATTGTTCAATTCAACAACCAATTTGTCAATCCGTTGTTGTTCCTTGACGGCCGCGATAACCTGTTGACGGCGGCGGTACGTTTCACTTTCGGCGTCGTTGCTTTTCTTGTATGCGGCGGCCAATTTGTAGGATTCCGCCGTTAACATCGAAATTTGTTGCCGTTGTTCTTCCGTCGCCCCGGATAAATTGCCCATACTCTTTGCCGCTTCCGCCGCCGCGCCTTGAATCTTGCTTTTGGCGGATTCGTACTTTTGTATCAATTCATCCAATTGGGCAATCAAATTGGTAATTGAATTGTCCGGCGTAATTAAATCGCGGTAATAAATTGGGTTCGGGTTGTCCATAACTTATTTTCGTTAAAAATGCCGTATAACGGCGTTTCTTTCCTTGGATGGTAAATTGTATGTCTTTTCGCCTTAACGCCCGGATTTGGCCCGTTTTTGGGCCTTTTCGGCCTGTTTCGCCCTTTCCTTGACAAAATCGAACGCGTTGTAAAATTCAAAAACGGAATAATCCTTGGGTTTGACGTGCAATTGTTCTGACAAAACCAAACAAAGGTTTTCAAATTGGCGGTCAAACTGAATTTCCACGCCATCCGAACCGGCAAACGATTTCGGATTGGAATACGTTATTAACGCCGTGGTCAACTTTTCGATTTCCGGCGTTGCATCCGGGTTGTTTACGCCCGCAATGATGTTCGCCAAAACCGCCAATGTCCGTTTCTTCAAAAGGTCGTAATATTCTTTAATTTCGGAATCGGCGAATATGCCCGGGAAATACAACCTTAATTCCGCGTCAATTTTTTTTTTGACCGCATCCAATTGGGCGGTCAATTCCTTTTCGGGCGCATCTTGCAAAGTGTTCAACAAATCCGTCAACGCCACGTCGGAAAGGTCGTTGCAATCCCGGCCGTCAATCTTCGTGACCAATGCGGCGAACGCCCGATGTTTCGGGTTGATTTCCGTTTGGATTAGGAAAACCGCTTGGCGCAAATTTTCCAATTCCTGTTGCGCCTTTTCGGTCTTGCCATCCATAAGAAACCGGCGCGTTTTCTCAATGCGTTGGTCGAACGCCGTAATATCGGCCCCAATTCCCGCATCAATCAACAACAACTTTTGGTATTTATGAAAACGCACAATCGGCAATTCTTCGATTGTGTCGTACATTTCGACCGTGTGTTTTCCTATCTTGACCGTTACCATAATTCCCGGGCAATTACTGTTGAACAAACCGGCACGGCCAACAACCACCATTGGCCCGTTGCCACGCACAAAGGTAACGAAATAACGACGGAAACCCACCACGAACAACAGAATTTACAATTGAACAGTTGTCCGAAAAAATCGTTGGGCGCGTGGATTTGTAACCATTCCAACCAATGCCATTTGACGGCAAGCCCCAACAGGAACGCGGCCGCCAAAGCAACGACCGCGACCCAACACACAAATTCGATTATTCCAAACATAATTCGTCAAATTCCAAAAGCCCATCGAACCGGAATCCGGCAAACGGGTGCATCAAAAATTGGTTGTCAATTTCGGAAAGCGTATAACCGCGGTAAATGTTTTCGGCGCGTTCGTATATCCTGTTCAAGACGATACGCCCGCCGGTTAAATGCCAACCGGCCCGGCCGTTCAACACGCGCAAGATTTGGGCTTTGATGTATTCGGTATTCCTGTTGGCCGGTTCGTTGTAAACCCGCGTCAAGTCGAACCAAACGATAAGGCCGAACGGGGCTTTGATTTGACGCGCCCACGGCCCGGCGTCAATGGTTTGCGGGTCCTCAATTTCGAAGAACGAAAAATTGCCAATCTTGGAATCCGGGGACGTTTCGATGTAATCGTTATCGCCGTGGCCGTTCCATCCGCCGCAATAGACGTTCGGCGTAATAATCCGTTTTCCGTTCAACATCTTTGTAAGACGTTGGGACCGGCCAAAGGCCACGTCCAACCACGGCAAATTTTCGACCAATCCGGTTTGTATTTCCCCAATAACCCGGTCCAACATAACCGGGTTTTGGATAACGGGTGCGTTAATAGACATAAAGACGTTGTTTTAATTGTTGCATCAATTCGGCGTATGCGCCGCGTTGGACAAATACGACCATCCAATTTGCCATCATCAAACCGAACGTCGTAATTCCGTATTTCGCCATAATCCCGGCCGAATACGGCGTTGTCGGGACGATTCCCACGGTATCGGCCGCAAACTGTACGCCCAATTCGTCGTGAAAGCGGCCGTTGATATACAGGTTTGGCGCATCCGGGTTCCTGTTCGCTTTGTACGGGTAATTGATACCGTCTTTTTTCCAAGCCGCGTACCGGCCCGCCGATTCGACGGAATGAAAATACCCGGACGGTTTCAAATCTTCCGAATAATACGGCCGTATATCTTGGCCGTTGGCCGCCAACCCTTGGAACAATTGCATTTTTTGCAAATCCAAAATGTCGTCGGGATGTTGGACAATGACGTTACGGACCAATTCGCCGGTTTCCATACCGTCGTTTACCGATTGAACGCGGGTGCGCAAGTCGTTTAATATTCCCATATCCCCGTTTTGGCCGTTTTTGGGCGTTTTCCGGGGCTTTCGTCAAAAAGACGGGTAATTTATCATCTTTCCGGCGAAAGCCCGTTATACGCCATTTCTTGGAAAATTAACTTACAAGTTTAGTTCAAACTAAACGGTGCGGTATTTCACGCCGTGGTTGTTGCATTGCAAACAAATGCGGTCCAATCCCCGCGTGTCCAATTCCAAAGCCCGGTACGCCTGTTTCAGTTCATACCCAAGCCCGGACGCCCGGCCCGTGGGTGCGCCGTCAAGTTCATACAACAGTTCGTCACGCGTGACGTTTACTTGGTTGCGGTTAACCCGAACATCCGGATTCATTGCGATTGTACGCAACACGTTTGCCGCGACCTGTTTTTGGATTACCGTTGCGAATATGGCCCGTTGGGAAATGATGAAATCGGAAATGTCGCAACCAACGGATATTTCGACGTTCATTCCGTAATTCATCGTGTTCGTGTAACCGATTTGGCCAATATCGAACATTTCCGGGTATTCGGCGAAATCCAACGGGGCGTGAATCCCGAACGGGGAAACCTGTAAATACTTGGTCATTTGCCGCCAAGATTCAATCGAACCGCCAAGGCACGTTTGGCACGGTTCAACGGACCAATCCTTGGAAACGTTCAACGCCCGCATACCGGCGGGCAATTCGTTTTGATTGTAGCAAAGGAACCACGCGCCGCCCGCGTCGTTTCCGTCGCCATCCGTTCCCGGTATGTATGGCAAATAAATTGGTTCGGCCGGGGTAAACCATTGGAACCCGCCTTTGGTGTTGGTAAATTCAAAGTCAATAACGCGCATCGGCGCAATTTGGGACGAATGGAACAGGTACAACCGAACCGTTCCGGTCGCGCCGACCATTTGCAACCCGATTCGTTCGATTTTGGTTGTTACGCCCATCGCCCGAACCGGCACGATTTCGAAACCGACAATCTTTCCGGTCGGGTCTATTGTTGCGGCCAACCGGGCGGCCCCGTCGAAGAATGTACGATGTTCCAAAAGATTCTTTGTTTCCTGTTGCAATTGCTTTTCTTGGATGAAATTTTGGACGGCGGTATTGATTCCGTTAATGGTCAATTGTCGCACGAAATCGGAAACCATATTGTATTCGTCCCAATCGGAATTTCCGTCGGCCGGTTCGGAACCCGCATTGGCGTTTTTGGCAATCCAAACTTTGCCGGTGTTTTTTACCTTGGCCCCGGCCGCGTATGCGGTCGCGTTGTTCCAATCCGGATATTTGTACAAGTAATCGTCCGGCATAATCGCCCGGACGTTCGCCAACGTGCAAAGCGGGTGCGCACCTTGGAACGTCAAGCCGCTTTCCGATTGGGTTAACGCATCGTCAATTTGATTTTCCGGGTTGTAATCCTGTTGCCAACCAACGACGGGCAACAATGCGTTTTGAATGTCTTGCAATCGTATCATAAAATTCGTTCTTTCTTTACAGGTTTGCCGAACGTGTAAAAATCTTTTACAAACTGAAAACGGGGACGGGGTTAATTCGACCCGTCCCCGCGAAATAATGGTTTAGGATGTGCCCGAAATTAAGGCGTGACCTCAAGAGTGTTAACCGGATTGGTCGTACTGTTCACGACCTCAACAGGCGTTGCGAACGGATTTGCGGAACCCGGGGCGGCCAACTCAACCTTGATAATCGGGTTGGCAACGGTTGTCGGGTCGGAATTGTACGCGACCAAAAAGGCCACGTCAACGGAAAATCCGAAATATTCCTTGACGTTGCACACCATATCGGCGGACGCATCCCCGGCAATGCCGGATTGGTCGCCAACGGCGGTGTAATAGTGGGAACCTACGGGCAAGTCAATGAACGGCAGACGCACAACGTCCCATTCGTGGAAATTGGCGCGGGTGCGGCTCAACGCTTCGCGGTCCACGCGGGTAAGAACGCCAACGTTGCCATCGGCCACGATGTAACCGGTTGCAAAGATGCCGGAAGCGTTCACAATGTTGTTGGTATAGTGGAACACTTTGTTGTCGTATTCCAAACGCTTGTTGACGTCGTTGTAAATGTCGTGTTCGGCCATCTTGCGCACAAGAGAATCGAACCCGGCCCCGCCAATGACGTGCAACATTTCGGGATATGCGTTTGCACGCATAATCGCGTTCATATCCGCCAAAAATTCCATACGGGCGTTCCAAGGAATTTGCACGGAATTGGACGTGACGGTGTAATACAACGAATCCTTGAACACTTGGGTTTTGTTCGCTTCAAGGGCGGCGATTGCCTGTACATCCATTGCGGTTGCAAGGGCGCGGCAAATCTTTTCCATCTTGCGGGCAAAGTCGTGTTCGTAGGAAATTTCGTTGTTCCTGTACAGTTGGGGAACCATCGTGAAACCGACGGAAAGCGTTACCCAATTCACGGTGTACAACGCGGACGTGTTTTCGTCGTCGGCAATGACGCACGAACGGACGTTGGAAACGGTCACGTCGCCATCGTAATTGATAACGGGAATTTGCACGGTGTTGCCGATGGATTCAAAGGCACGGTCGCGCAAGTTGGGGTTGATGATGGAATTTGCGGCGTTGGTTTGCTCAATGAAGAAATCCAACGCGCCATATTCCAACGGGCGGGCCATATTCCGGTCAAATTGCGGGTTTTCGACACGCCAATTTTGCAAACGGGTTGCTACAAGTGACATAATTTTTTTGTGTTAAATTGTTAATGTTTGCCGGATTGACCCTTTACCCGGTGTTGTTACTGTTCTTATTGGATGGGTAACGCCTTGATTGCGTCGTGGTTGTCTTTCCACGCTTGCGCCATCGCATCCGAAAATTCCTTGGAACCATTGATTTTTCCTTGCGCCATCAATTGTTTTGCAATGATTTCGTGGGCTTCGTTTTGGGTACGCGCCCCGGAAATATCAACCGTTCCACCGTTGCCGCCTTGGCCGCCGGTATGTCCTCCCGTGGACCCGGCCCCGGTCTGTTTGCGCCCGGTTTCCAAAACGCCCATCGTGGAAAGTTCCTTGGCCACAAGTTCGGCGGCCGTGAATGGACGCAAATTGTTTTCCGGGTTGCGCTTGACCGCGCCGTTTTCCATAAATGCCAAAGTCTTGCCGCCGTTCCCGTCATCAATGTATTCCGGGTTCATCGCCTTAACCTTGGCCACGGCCTGTTCGGTCAATACGGACGTAACAGACGCGGGCAAATCGGCCTTGAATTTCAATCCGGCGGTTGCTTTCGCAAATTCGCCGTCAATCTTCATTCCGAACAGGGCCTTTGCGTGTTCGCTTTCGGCCGTGTCGTACTTGGTTTTAAGGTCGGTATATTCTTTGGTCACGTTGGCCAAATCCGCCTTGGCTTGGTCCAATTGGCGTTTGGTTTCCGCATCCCCGCCGCCCTTTGCAATAACGGATTCCAAACGGGTTTTCTCTTTTTCCAATTCGGAAACCTTGGTTTGCAATTCGGCGGCGTTACCCGCTTGGCCTTTGATTTCGCCAATAACACGTTTGGCGTAATCGTAGGTCTTTTCGGCCCCATTCTTTGCGATTCCGGACGCCGCCAAAATGTCAGCATCCAAACCGCCGTAAATTTCGCCGGTCTTTTGACCGATAACCGCCGTTTCGTCGTTCTTCGACATTTCGACGATTGCCGTTTTCTGTTCATCCGTCAAGCCCGATAACGCGGCGTTGGCGTTCAACAATTCGGTTGTAAGTGCCATAATTCTTTCCCTTTGAATTTTTGGTAATGTCTTGTTATGGTATCGCCCAATCGGACGTTACGCGGAAATGGTTTCGGTCGCGGTTACGCTTTGCAAGGTTGCGCCGCCGAAAACAAACGTATACGTGCGGGTCGTGCTTGCATCAGCATACGACGCGGAAATACACTTGGAAACCCCGGTTGCCGCGCGTTGCACGACGTCAAGGATTGTTCCGGCTTTGTAACATTCGACCAACTTTGCCTTTTGGGCGTCGGTAAAGGTCCCCAAAGCGGAAACCTCAATGAACAAATGGTCCTGTTGTGCGATTTGTGCCATAATTGTAACTTGTTAAATGGTTGTTATTCCTTTTCATTGGCGGGACGTCCCGGTTTCTTGGCCGGTTCGGCCTGTTCGGTTTCGGCCTTGGCGGCGTCGCGTTCGGCAAGGGCCTTGGCAACGGCGGCTGCAACGGCCGCATCGAATTTTTCTTGGTCGGCCTTGGCCTTGGCGGCGGCGGCTTCCTTGGCGGCCTGTTCGCGCTTGGCGGCCTGTTCTTTCAACCACACGTTCGGGTCGTGCAAAATCGTAACGGTGTAACCCTGTTTCCGCAAGGAATCCGCAACGTGGGCTTCAAAAATCTTTTTGCCGAATTTTTGCACCCGGGGCCGGGAAATACGCTTTCCGGTTTTCGGGTCGTATTGCACGACCTCAATAACGGCGTGGTAATCCTTTTCTTCGCCCGTGGGAACAATGTAATTTTCGGCGGTCAACTTTTCAATCGGGGTATCGCGCCCGTCTTTTGTAATCATCGCTTTACACAGTTTTATTGTTAAACATTGGCCGGTTGCGGTTTCTGTTCATCCGCATATCGCCGCAATTCGGCCGTAATCTTTTCAATCTTGCGTTGGTACGGTATTTCCGAACCGAAATCCAAAATGTTTGTGTTTTCGCGTTCGAACCGGCGTACAAAATTGGGAAAATTCAATTTAATACGCAAATCGGTTTCGGAAACAAGATTTTTGGAAAACAGGTCGGAAACCTCAACGCGTGACAAATGGCGGAACGGTTCAAGTTCGGCCAATATCAACATACGGCGTAATTGCGTCGGGTCGTTCCGGTATTCGGTTTCCAAGATTTGGTTTTGCATCATATCCAATTCGGATTCCGACGCGCCCGCATCCTTGGCGGCCTTGTACCGTTTCCGCAATTCATCCGTGGAATACAAGTAAAATTCCGTTCCGTAATTGATTTTCGCCGAAATGAAATACTTTCCATAACGCAACCGGCAAATGGTTTCGTCAACCCATTGTTGGGCCTGTTCGAAACCCTTTTTAACCCGGGTCAAAACGGTTGTAACGCTTTCGAAATTCGCTTGCACCTGTTGTTCGTTGAACGCATCGCGGTTCGTTACGATTTCATCTTGGCCAACAACGGCCGTAATGATTTCTTCGCGCAACCGCTTTTGTTCCTCAACGTTGTAATCAAGGGCGTTGCGGTCAACGTTCAAGATTTGGACGGGGTTACGCAAATCGGGTTGGTTTTCTTCCGCGTTCGGTACGGGGATTTCCACGAACGAACCGGCCCCGATTATACGTTTGTTTCCGCATTTCGGGCAACGCATCAACAATCCGGCCATATCCAATTTGTAATGGCCTTGTTTGTCGCGCAAAAACCCGCCGTCGCAATAATCCCCGTTTTCGGCGTTCGTGAAATCGCAACTTTGTTCGTACCCGGACAAAATGGGATATGCGCCCATAAGGTCCAATTGGCGTTTGGAAATATGGAAAAATTCGAACCAATCCAAACTTTCCAATTCGGCGGACAACGGGGACGCCTTTACGTCCGGTTCATCCAACGAAATTGGTTCATTCCAAAAGAACCGGGCCGGGCAATAACCCAAATCGTGGGTCGCTTCGATTTTCGGCATACCGACCAATTGGCCGGTGTGCTTCTTATCGTCCCAAACCCTGTACGTTTCATCGTCCAAAACAATGATTTCATCGCGGCGACGGAAAACGATAAAGTCCATAACGCCCGTTGTTGGGTCGGACTTGTACGTAATAACGTCGTCAATAGGAAGCCAATAAAAATACGGTTCGGGCAATTCGGTTGTCTGTTCCCGGGCAACGTCAACAATCAAAACGGAATTGATTTCGGATTTGAAAAATTCCCATCCTTTCGTTGACCATATTTCGGGTTCGTTCAACTTTGTTTGCCTGTATTCTTCCCAATCATCGCGTTGGGCGGAATTTGCGAATTGATAATTGAACGCGGGGTTTCTTCCGTCGAAAATGCGGCTTAATTTGTCAAAGCATATTTCCGTTATCTCATTGGTTTTGATGGGATAACGGAAAAGTGCTTTGAACAATACAAACTTATCGTGCGGCAAGATATTTTCCGCCATCGCAAGAAATTGCGTTAGCGGAATGGAAATGTACGGCGAATTGAAAGACGTAACCCGTTTAACCGTGTGAAATTTGATGCGCATTTGGTGCAATTTCGCACGGCTCAAAACGGCGGAACGCTTATTTTCCGCTATTTCCTTTTTTATCTTGGCGACGTCGTAACCCATAATCCACAAATTCGAATTTCGATTTTTCCGGCAAATGCCAACCGCCGTTGCGTGGCATCCTCAACAGGCGTTCCGCGTGGGAAAATTCAAATTCCCGGGTAACGCCGTTTGCAACCAACGTTACCGTGGTTGTCTTGGCGTTCATTAGTCGGCGGGGACCAAATCGGTTAACGGGTTGAAATCGGCCGGTGTGACAATGGCCAAATCGTCCGAATAATTGTCGGGATATTGCCACGAAATGGCGTTGGAATCCTTGGCGTCGAAATTGCCGTGAATCTTGGAACCGATGAACAACGCACGAATGGGAATCGGGTAATACGTGGTCGGCGTGGTTTCGTCTTGGATTGCTTCGATTTTCCCGTTTTCATCGAACAGGAAAACGCCAAGATTTCCCGCATTGGCTTCGCATTGCAACGCTTTCATCGCCTTAATTACGGATTGAGGAACGGAACGCATCGAACCGTCGAATTGAACGGGATTGCCGCCCAAAACGTTGGGGATTCCGCCCAAATCATCGTTGCCGCCGGACGTCATACGGGCGTCGCCGCCGGAATCGGCCGGTGCATTGATGTACGGGGACACGACGATTTTTCCACCGTCGGCGGCGGCCAATAACGCGGTCCAAGACGCCAACGCGGTAATCGCGGCGGTTGTGGTAAAACTGTTGCGCGTTCCGTCGGCCTTACGCAAACGTTGGAACGCGACCTTTTGGATTTGGCCGAAATTTTCCGGGCAAGTGACATTCGGGATTGTCGCGATTGCGGCGGCGGCCGGACATTGACAAATCAAAGACATAATCTTGTAATTTTAAGTGTTAAATGATTTTCACGGCGACCCGTAGCCGCTTTCGTTTGCAAAAATAGTTATTTTTTATAAAAATCGCGTTAAATCGCTTTTCTTTTCAAAAATGGGTAATTCCTCATCTTTTCGCTAAAAGTCGCTCAAATCGCCCGAAATCGCGTTTAATGGACACGGACGCCACGATTGGCCGCGCCGTATGGTTTCGTATTCCCGTCGGCAATTTCCTTTTCGTATATTCCGGTCAATCCGTCGGCGTCGTCGTCGTGTTCGTTCGCGTCAAACTTGCGCAAGAATCCCACAATATGGTCGTGGAATTTCTTGTACCGGCTTTCCCATCCGAACGGCATAATGATATGTTGATTTACAAACGGCGCGTTCGTGACAATCCGGGATTCTTTGTTTTCGCCTTGGTAAAACGGAACGGTCAACGCCCGAACTTTTTTTTTCACGGCCTTTTCGAATTGGGACCCGCCGTTGTTCGATTCTATCCACGCTTTTTGAACGCCATTGTTGTTTATCATCCGGGGAACGGTTACGGCCGTAACATCCGTTGATTCGTCGGTAAATTCAACGTCGGTTATAAGAGCGAACAACAACGGTTCGTACCGGCGTTTGTTCTCATTCCAAATTTGGTTTTCCGATTTGTAAATGTCATAAGACGCGGCAAACAAAAAGTCGTCGCCTTGGTCGGCAACATCAACGTAACATCCGGAACGGATATATTGGCCCCAATCCGATTTTTCGACCCACGTTTTGAACGGTTGGTACAAAAATGCGGTTGCGTCGCCCGGGTTACCTTGGTACAGGCATTGAAAACCCAACGGGTCCAATTGTTTTTGCGCCAACAAGCGTTCCAACGAATGGCGTTGCGCCCACAACGGTTGCCCGGCTTCGCGTTGGTCAATTTCCGTTGGTTGCCCGGTTTTGATTGCTTCAAAATTGACCAATACCCACGCCCCGGACGGGATGTTTTCAAGGTCTGACCACGATTCAACAAATACGACCTTTTCCGAATCAATGATTTTGCCAATAATGTCGTCGGGATGCCATCGCGTAAACACGATTAGTTGTTGCGAATCGTTGTGCAAACGGGTTTGTGCAACCTTTGTGAACCAATCCCACGCGGCCGCCCGGATTATCGGGCTATTGGCTTCCGACGAATCCTTGTACAAATCGTCGTAAATCATAACGTCAACCGTCTTTGACGTCAACGAACCGCCACGGCCAACGACGCGCAACGAACCGGTATGATTCACGATTTCGAACACGTCCGAATTGCGCAAGTAATTGTTGGCAACCGTTACGACGTTGGACCCGTTCAATACTGTTTCCGGGAAAACGGCCCGGTAATTTTCCGAATCAATCAACCGTTGAACGTCCCGGTTGAAATCCTTTGCAATCGTTGCCGCATACGAACAAATGCAAATACGAATATCCGGGTATAATCCCAACATATCGGCCGGAAGAAACCGGCTTGACCCTTGCGATTTGCCGTGTTGCGGCGGGGCCTGTATAATCAATTTCTTAATCCAACGTTTTGCGAACATATCCAAAACGCGGTAATACGCTTTATGAAACGGCGTCGGTTGAAAGTTCGGGTCCATATATTCCGCAAACCACAACAGGTTTCGCCGTGCGCCCTCTTGTAAGAACAATTCCGGGTGTTCTGATAACGCCCGGGTTATTTGCATCGTATCAACGTCCATAAATCAAAAATGGCCCATTGGCGACGGGCCGGGTTTCGCCGCCTTTGGGCCAACTGAAACGAATTTTGAGAAACAAACATAAATCTTTGTTAATGTATTCCGGCCATTATTTCCAACCGAAACAACGAACACATTTGTTGTAATCATCCGGGCGGGTTCCTTGGATGTATTGCCGGAAATATTCCGGTTTCGCGCCCGGGTGTTTTTTCACAAACAATTGGTATGCGTTTTCGATGCGTCCCAAATCCTGTATGATTTTGGCCCGTTCCTGTATAATTTGTTCAAACGCCTTTCCAAACGTCTTTTGTTCGTTTACCAACAGACGTTCCAACATTTCATCAATAAATTCGTGTTCCATCTTACTTTCCGTTTATCGCGTCAATAACTTGCGCCAACAGGTTATCCGGGACGTTGGCCAAGGTTATACCCGGTTTGGTTTCCGTTTCAATCTTGCCGGTCAATTCTTGGATGTGCTTATTGGACCATTCGCCCGGGGCGCGGTTGCACAACGCAAAGATAATCGCCGTTGGATTCGGCGCGGCCTTTTTGTGGACGGTCTTTTTTTTCGTAACCGTTTCTTTGCCGTCTTTCCCCGTTGCCGTTTCCGTTGTGGTTTCATCCCATTCGTAACCGCGTATCAGTTCAAGCAACGAACGTTTACAGTCAACGACCAATTGGGAATCGTACCAATCTTGGTATGTCTGTTCGGCCTTTTTAACCCGGTCTTGAAAGTCCATATCTTCGGCAAGATGCTTATAAAACGCCGCTTTGGACACACGGGCGGCCGTAAATGCGTCTTTGTAACTCTTGCCGTCTGCAATGGCCTTGCACATAATTTCCACTTTGGTATCGGTCCATTGTGGTTTGCGTCCTTTCTTTTTGGGTTCGGTCTGTTCCATAATTCCGGGGTTTTTGCAAAGTTAACAATAATTCAAAATACGACGAATCCCGGGCGGGGTTGTATTCCGTCCGGGAATTTGTCAACGTTGGTAAATGCCATCGCCTTTAATGGCTTGTATTGTTTCGATTTCGCAAAGGATGTGCGCGGCGGCCTTTGCCAATTTCTTTATCCATTCGGATTTGTTGTTACCGCCGTAATTCGTCGGGTCGCACATCCCGGCGGCCGCTTGCGCATCGAAAAACGGTGCGGGTCGAAAATCGCCACGTTGTCGTTCTTTGTCAATCTTTCGTTTCGCTTCGGAAACAATTTCAATCGCGGGTCTTGCCATTGTGTTTTGTGTTTTTTGGTAATACTGAAATACAAGCGGGGCCGTCTTTGTCAACGGGGAATCCGCCTATTTCGCACACGCGTTGCGGGTCCCACCAACCCGATAACACGAAATGCAAACAATCGCGGCATTTCAAATCGGTTAATCGTTCGGTTTCTGTTGCCATTGCTTCAAACGTTCCTTTGCTTGTTTCAACGTCCAACAATCCGGGTTGGCTTTACAAAAATGCAAGAATCCATCCCGGCCCGCCTTTTCCGCTTCAATGGAACATTCGAAAATGTCTTTGCCGTCTTTGTTACAAATGACGTAATCGTATTTTCCAACACGGATTCGGCCGGTATATCGGGCAATGGAAAATTGGGAATTGGCCCAAAAGGATTCCGACATTGCCAACGGTAATTGTTCGTTATTCATTCCTGTTCGATTTTAGGGATAAATGCCGCATCCGGGCAACCGTCGTTGTAAAACTTGACACGGACAAACAGGGCGTGGCGGTCGGCGTCGTCCTTAATGGAAATAAGGCGTTTTCCCGTCCGGCCCTCTATTGCGTCCCAAATGGCCAAAATATATTGCGGGTCGTTGTGCTTTTCGTAATCCGCTTCGAAAAAATAATGGCTTCCGCCGTTTTTTAGTTCGCACGGTTTCCCGGTCAACGATTCGACCATTTTACACAATTCAGCATCAAAGGCCGTTAATTTGGTTTGCCAATAATTTTTCATCATTCGCCGATTTGGTCAAACAACTTTTTCACGTTTTCGTTTTCGCCGGAAACGGTCACTTTGGCCGAATTGTTCCCGGCAACGGCAAGTTCAACCAAATTGCAACCATATTCGGCCGCGTTCTTTTGGATAAATGCCGCTTTATCAACGGGCAATAAAATGGTTTTGATTGTCATTTTGCGTTCCTGTTTATGCGTTTGTTCAACATATCCCATCCATCCGGCCCCAATGCCATTTCACGCGGGTATTCTGCGATATCGCCTTTCGGCACGATAAGATTGTAAACGCCCAATTGGCCGCGTATCGGCATTTCCACGACGCGGCGCGGGTTGCGCATCATCCATCCGTAACCCTTACGCGGGCGTTCCTGTTCCGGAATACAGGTTGCGGCCCAATCTTCCGGCGTGAAATCTTCGATTGGTTTAACGTCGTACAATTCCAAGAATCCGCAAGTGACGCCGGACAACCGGCCCGGGATTTCGGGTTTTGATGACGAACAAACCAACAGGTCGCCCCGGTAATTCGTGTTCCGGGTTCGGACCTCAATTGTTTTATCGGCGTGGTATTCGCCGTTTTCATCCCGGAACACAACACGCGTTAACAAATCCGCATACGGTTGTTTTACCGACAACGCCTTGAAAACGTCGTGTTGGTCCGGGTTGAAATCTTTACGGTCAATTTGCATAATCGTTCGGTTTAGAATCCGGCGGGCAAATCATCATCGCCGCCCATTGGTTGATAACCGCCGCCGGGCGTGTATTCCGTGGCCGGGGCCGGGGCCTGTTCGGGCTTCTTTCCGCCCAACAATTCCATTTCTTCAACGACGATTTCGGTAACGTACCGGGTTTGTCCGCCGTTGTCTTGGTATTGCCGGGTTTGAATCTTTCCCACAATCAAAAGCGGGGTTCCCTTTTTCACGAATTGTTCGCACACGCCCGCAAGGCCGGTGCGCTTGACAACGATATTGTGCCAATCTGTTACGTCCGGAATCTGTTTGCCGTCCCGGGTCGTAAAGCCGCGTTCGGTCGTTGCCAACGTGAATTGTGCAACCTTTCCGCCGTCTTGGAACGTGGTAATGCGCGGGTCTTGGCCGACGTTCCCTTTCAAAAATACTTTGTTCATAACTTATAAATCCCTGTACAAATTTATTGATTTTTATTGTTCAATCATCGAATTTCACGCCATCCAACAGGAACCGGCGTTTGTCCTTTGACCATCCGGCCGCCGCGTTTAGGGCGTCCCGGTCGGCGTCCCGGATAAATTCAACCCAATATCCGCCGTTATATCCCGGTTCAATGATTCGGACCAACCGGCCAACAATCAACCGCCGGAATTGCTTGTATGCGCTTGCGTCGTTCAAATCAACAACGCGCCGGGTGTGTTTCGGGTGTGGCGTCTTTGGTACGCGGCCGTTCCGTTTGAAATTCGCTTTGGCAAAGTCTTTCCGGATTGACCGCCGGACCAATTCGTTGTAATCTTTCATTCCGGATTGTATATGCCGGGTTTGTCGGCCGTTAACAACACGGGTTGCAACGGTTGGCCGAAAGTCAATACAGACAACCAAATTTTCCCGGTTTCCTGTACCCGTTTGATTTCTTCCGGGGAAAGTTCCCAACACGTATTTATTTGGCCCGTTTCGGGATTTCCGACACATTCGGCCGGTAACGGTGTATATTCGGGTTGATTCGCCCCGAAAACGGCGTTTGCGCCATCAAATTTAATCGGTTCCATTTACAATTCGATTTTAATACTTTCCAACGATTCGCCCAATAATTCATACGCTTGTTGGTAGCCCTCAATTTTACCGGTCAAGTATCCCAACATTTTTTCATCCTTGACGTTTGGCAAAATTTTGTCGGTTATAACTGTCATTCGGTTTAATAAAACATTCCGTACCGAAATTTCCTTTTCAGTCAATGCCGCCATATTCCTTTTTCAGTTGCTCAACAATCAACAGGTTTGCCCGATATATCCGCATATTGCGCCGGTCGCCATTTTCCCAACGGTTGTGCATTTCGAACGAAAGGATATTGACGTTTCGCGGGTCGTGGGCCATTTCCGGGTGCGCCCCGCGCGTCAATATGTGCGAAACATAAGTTGCCGAATATTGACGCAACGGGCGCATCGTTTCCGCGCAAATGTGCGGGTAATGGTCCCAACACCAACGATAAAACCTTCCGTTTTCCGCCGGGGTGTGGCCGGTCCCGAACAATTCCCGTTGGATTGAAACCCGCAAACGGATTTCCATTGTAAAACGCCGGTCAATCAATGGTTCGATTCCGTGCGCTTTGCAAAGGTCGTATTGTTCGCGGGTATCAATCAAAAACGGTTCCATCTGTTACGCGTCGGGCATATCGTCGGGGTTATCCAACGGGTCCGGTTCATCATCGGCCGCGCCATTGTCGCCGAACAAAGACATTTGCGCCTGTTTGCCCTTGAACAAATACGCGTAAACCTCTTTTTTGATGGATTCCACGATGGTTTCCAATTCTTCTTCGAATCCGAACGAAATTGTGGCCATCTTAATACGCGGGGTATTGATACACGTTTTTAGGCCGTTCGGGGTTTCGAATACGGACGTAATGACGACGCCCGTATTGTCGCCGGTCCCGGACCACGCGACGCCGCGAACCTCAATTTTTGACAACAGTTCGTCGGCGAAATTGCGGGCCAACATCTTTTTCGATTCGGGCAATTTCATTTCGTCGGATTCCAACAAAGTAAGAAACGACGTAATGTTGAATACGCGGGCCACGATTGTACGCAAGTCCGTGAACATCGCCAACAAATCCGGGTGTACGTCGCGGGTACACGTTTCATTTCGGTCAATCAACGACGTTTCGCCGTCAACGATTTGCGTTACTTGGTATTCCGCTTGGATTCCGCCTTTGGGCAACAACTTGACCTTGGACAAATTAAAGTCCTTTTCGGTCGGGATGGTCTGTAATTCTTTTTCCATATCGCTTTTGGTATTAGGATTGTTTCTTATTATCCGGGGCCGTCGGTCCGGGTTCCAATACGGTTAACGCAACATCAATAAGTTGCAACACATCTTCCAAAACCGCAATATGCGTTGGAGAATCGTTGTGTTTCTTTACGTGCGTCAACCAATTGTTGACAAATTCACGCGTGAATTGGGGCGTGTTGTGAAATTCAATTGTTTTTGGCATAATATCGGGGGTTTTAATCGTGACAACATCCGCCCGGGGCTTTGGCCGTGGCCGCGTTGTTATCGTGACCGTCGGCAAATTCCAACCCGATTTTGTGGGTTGTTTCCCATGGGGTAATCCGAATTTCGATGTTCAACGCCTCTGCGCCGGATTCGTTGTAAAATTCGGTCGCCAACTTTTCCAATGCGCTTTGCAATTCTTTAACCGTTTCTTTCATTGTTAAAAATCGTTTTGGTCCAAAAGTTCGGCCGCCGCATCCGTTATTTTCTTCAAATTTTCGATTTGCGGGGCTTTCGCCGGTTTGATGGGTAATTTATCATCTTTTTGTTTTGCGTCCAAAATAGGGCCATTTCCGGCCGTTTCCGGGGCCGCGCCGAATTTCTTTGCCGCTTCCGCCGCAATCTTTGCGGCATTGCTCAAATCGTCCGCCGTGGGCTTGGCCTGTTCATCCGGGTATTCTTTCACTTTCAGTTCAACCAATCCCAATTCAAGGATAACGGGCAAACAACGGGCAACCGCCTTTACATCCTCAATCGCATTGTGCGCCGGGAACGTTTCGCCCGGGAAACAACGGGAATACAGTTCGGAAAGATTCGGGAATTTCAAACGGCCGTTCGCCATCCGGGCATCAACCCATTTCATCGTCGGTCGCATCGTGTCAATTCGCTTGCCCTTATACAACGCGGTTTCCACGTCGTTTGCGTCGTAATATTCCCGGCCAAGTTCGCGCAAGATGTTTGCTTTGACAATGCCGGTATCGAAATGGATGTTGTGGCCGCAAATCAAACCGGCATCGTTGCAATCCTGTATGAACATATCCACGACGGCGGCGAACGGTTCCCCGTGTTCCAACGCGTATTCCGTGGTTATGCCGTGGACCGCCACGGTATCATCCGGGATTTCCCACCCATCCGGGCGGATAATGTGGTTTTCGACCTTGCAACCGTGAATCCACGCCATTTGCACGACGTGCGGGTAATCTGCAAAGTCCGTGTCCCATTTGGCCGAACGGTCCGGAATGCCGGTCGTTTCGGTATCGAAAAATAAAACGTCGTTAATTGTCATTTCGTATCGCCTTTTATGTGTTATTTGGAATCAATGATTGCCCGTGTTCCGTCGGGCTTGTTGCCGTACAACGTGCATCCGGCGCGGGTTATATCTTTCCATTCGCCCAATGCCTTTTTGAACGTGGAAACAGTCAAGGACCAACCCGGCCCGACAATGGTAAAATCCACGTAATCGTTTTTGTTAATCTTTCGCATATTGGTTTTGTGTTAAATAGTTCGTGGGTCGTCAACATAAACAGACAACGGCGGTTCGGCCGCGAATTGCTTTACCCATTCCAAGAAATCCGCCATTTGGTCGCGGTTCAAATACCGGGCTTCCGTCACATCTTCGCCAAAGTTTATGTCCGGTTCGCATTTGTCGCCCGGGTATCGTGACATCAAGAATTTGTCAACGGCCTTTTCATTGGTCCGTACACCGGTTTCCCGCAACGCCTGTTGGATGGTCGGAACGACGTATTGGTAATAATACGATTGTTGGGCCGCCGTGGAACCGGGTACGCCGAAATAGAACCGCACAACCACGCGTTCGCCTTTATGTTCGGCAAAACAAGCGTTCAACCGGTCCATCGGAATACGCAACGCGCCGTCCGTCGTAATAATCCCCGATTCGCTAATTTTGTCCGCTTTCATTCTCAAACCAATATTCTTTGTAACGTATGCCGTTTTCGTTGGTACGCCAACGGTCTTTCATAACGTAACCGGAAATCTTGCCATCCCGGATTTTTTGGCGCACGTTGCAAAAACACGTGTGCATTTCGGAAACCTCAAATTCCGCATCGTCATACAATGATAAGTGACGGCCGCCAATCAATGCGCCAATGATTTTACGGATTGCGGCTTGTCTTTTGTTTGCCTGTTTCGGTGTGTCCATAACGTTAATTTGCTTTTGATTTCGGTATTAGTTCATCGGCCAATTCCGGGTATTCTTCAACCACGTATTGCGCCACGGTCAAATTGTACGCTTGCATCCCCAATTGTCGGATGTATTGACGTTCGGCCAACGGGCCGTTGTATCGCTTGGCAATTACGGCCATAAACAGTTCGGCGAATTGGTCAACGGTAACGTCAATGAATTTGTCGCATACGTGGGCGGGCAATTTGTAACCCTTTGCGCCGCCAACCTTTCGCATCGCCGCGTATGATGCGCGGGCCGTCTTGCGGGTTTCCCGTTGTTCGGTCAAGTAACCGGCCAAGTTTTCGCGGAACCGGTCGTTTTTAATGAAATCTTCGACCGTCATTCCCTGTAACGCCTTGCAAGATGCAATCTTTTGTTGTGTTTCTTTGTCGTACATAATCAAAAAGAATCGCCCCGGTTATCCGTTTCCGTCGTTTAGAATTTTTATACCCGTGTTTATATTTGAACGCTTCCACGCGACCCGGGGCGATATTGCTATTTTTCCGTATATTCTTCAACCATCATTTCGGTTTGGCCGCGTTGGACCTGTTCGATGAATCCTTGGAATCCGTTACGGCGGGCAATGTCAATGATTGTTTCAAGCCGCTTTTGGCCCAACGATTCGCCACGGGCAATTCGGAAAACCTTTACTTTCGGATTGGATGCGATAACCAATTTGGCCGCAATTTCCATCGTTTGGGAATCGGAAACCTTGCCCGGGACAAACGGAACTCCGTTCAATTCCAACCCGTCGTCCGTGAACGACAAACCGGCAATCGGCAATTCGGCGTTGGCAATCAACGTGGCGCGTTCGTCTGCCAATTTGGCAATATCGGCGTCCATCTGTTCGGCCTTGGCCTTGACGGTTTCGTACTGTTGTTTCTTTTCCTTGAATTGGCAAACAAGATTGTACCTTTTGTTGTGGGCTTCCGCATCGGCCAACAGGGCCGGAACGTCTGTTTTTTCGGGGTTGTTGGCTTCATACTTTGCCAACCAACTTTCGCCGTTGGCCTTGCGTTCCGAAAACGCCTTGCGTTCCGCTTCGATTGTGGCGATTGCTTCCGCGTGGGCGGCATCGGCCTTTTCGCGGGCAATCTTCGCATCGGCAACGGCCTTTTCGTATGCGGCTTTCGCGGCCGCCACGGCTTCGTCAATGGCGCGTTTTTCGGCGGTCAACCTTTCGTCAACCTCTTTCATCCGGCCGGGGATTTCGGCCAACTGTTGTGTGCGTTGCGCAACGGCGGCGCGTACCGTCTTGGCCTTTTCAATCAATTGCGCATTGGTCTTTTGGCGTTCCATCAACGCGGTAACGTCCACGGGCGCGGCGTATTTCTCAACATCGCCCGGGGCCAACTGTTTTTCGATGGATTCATACAGGGCGGCAAACGTCTTGACATCCCGGTTTACGCCGGTGCGTTCCGCTTTCATCGTGGTAACGGTTTCGTCAATTTCCTCAATCCTGTTCCGGACCTTTTCGGGCAACAGGGATTTAACCACGGCAATTTGTTTGCGGCGGCCATCGGCCGTTTCGGACCAACGGGAAAATTCCACCGCGTCGAAATCTTGATACCCGAAAATGCGTTGCAACATCGAAACGTTGTTGGTCGCCATCCCGGTTGTTTTCTGTTTGATCGTCAGCGTTCCGCGTGGGTTCGCTTCCGTGAACGACAATTGTACGTCGTATTCTTCGCCATCGTCGCCCACAACCATTTTGGCAAAACCCTTGGATGCGCCGTTGCGCAACACGTCGTCGCGTTGGCCGGTCAACAATGCGCCGATTGCTTTTAACAACGTGGATTTACCCAATTCGTTGTCGCCGGTCACGAAATAAACCGTTCCGTCAAAGTCGGCGGAAAACTGTTCGATAACTTGGAAATTCAGTAATTCCAATCTTTTAATGTACATCGTATCGCCTGTTTTGTGGGGCCGGTTACCCGGCCCCGGGTTAATTCTTAATAACCGATATTTTCGGATTCCCAATAATTGCCAACCGTCTTATACCCACAATCCCACGTATCCCAAATTTTACAGTCGGGGCCAACGAATGTTAAATGATGCGCAAGCCGCAAAATGTACGTTTTCCCGGGTTCGGCAATTTCCTTGCAAAATTCGGCCGCCGTGAATTTGCAACAGTTTCCGCGCCGTGGTTGTTTGTGTTTCTCAAACCCTTTTTCCGCAAGGAACGATTGGTAATTTTCATCGTCGTTAACCAAATACCCGGCTTTAATTCCGCGTTCGGCCAATTCCCTGTACGTCCGTTCCCAATCCCAACGCATAAACGCCGAAATGGCCCTAATAACACAATCCCCGGCACTTTGGCCCTTGGGGTTAAGATTGGAAAAATGGAATGTTCCATTGTCCGGAATCTTTTTAATTTTTGCCATAACACAATGTTTTAATTTCCCGGGAATCGGCCCGGTCCGTTTTCGTACCCCCGGCCGGAATCGAACCGGCACCCCTTGCGGGAATGGATTTTGAGTCCATCGCGGCTACCATTACGCCACGGGGGTTTGTTGGGCGTTCGTGCCGTCGCGGCCTTACTTGCCCGGGAATTTTAACAGAACAGGGCTTGCGGCCCTTTTTGTTGCGCCGCCCCGATTCGAACGGGGATTACCGGAACCAAAATCCGGGGTGTTGCCGTTACACCACGGCGCAAAATGTATTATCGCAATTGGTCAATAATTGCGGCTTTCAATTGTACCGCTTCCGCGACGCTTAATTTATTGGTTTGAGAAAGGACCGCAACGGCCATTCCAACCGGGGTGCAATCCAAAACCATTTTTACACCCATATAAACCAATTTGTCAAAACTTACTTTCGTTTTCATAACCCGTTGTCTTTACCGGGAACCCGCCCGGACGGTTGGGTTGTTTCCTTAACCCGATACAAAGATAAGGATAAATTTTATAATACCAAATATTTTTAGTTAAATTTTGCGAAAAAGTTTTGTTTTGTCCTCAATCGCCGGATTCCATCGAACCGTTCCGGCCGCCAATGCCTGTTCAAACGCGGCGTCGGTCGGCCCGTGTTGGCCCAATTCGAACCAATGTTTGAATTTGGCCCGCTTGACCATAATCCGGCAAATCCCGTTCGGGTCCCGTGCAATATACGCGTCAACCTTTGTTCCCATCGTCTTTTTCTTTTCGATAATCGCCGCCGTTTTCCTTATCCATCCGACGCAACAACCGGCGTTGTTTCCGGTCGTATTCTTTCAAACAGGCATCCAACCCGTATATGACCATCAATTGGCGAATCATCAAATGAACGTCGGCGATTTCGGTTATTACCTGTTTCGGCGTGGCGCGGCCGTCCTGTTCCCGGGACAACGCGGTTATCAATTCGCCCATTTCTTCAACGGCCTTTCGCTTTTGATGTTCCGGGCCGTAATGGTTTACGGCCAACAATGGAACGGTCAACGGTTTTAATTTTTCCATATCAAAACAACCGTGGTGTTGGGTCCAACAAATGCGCGTTCAACGCGTCCAACTCTTTTTCCAACCGCCGGGATTCATCCAAGATTTCCGGTTTGCGGAAAGTGAAATACCGGCGTTGCGTATGCCGGACGTGTGCGACGAATCGCACGTATTCCGCCGCCTGTTCGGGCGTTATTTTTGCCAAATTTTCGATTTGCGGGCATTTTTGCCCGTCTTGGTACAACTTATCCATTTTTCTTTTTGCGTGTCTTTACGGGCTTGGAAATGGCCTTTTTCGCGGGCCGTCCTCTTTTCTTGGCCGGTTGTGCTATTTTGGCGGCTTTCCGTGCCGATTTCGGGGTTTTCTGTTCTATTTCCGGCCGATTGTGTGCGCAATCCACGAAATTTTGTACGATTCCGCCCCGGAAATGGTCGCATTGCGTACACTCTTTCGAACCTAACTTGCGCCCGGGGTAATGCGGGCAAACAGGCGTTACGACAACAAAGATTCGGTCCATTTAATCATCAAGTATTTCGCCGGTTCTGTTGAATATTTCTTGTTTGATTTTCCCGGCTTCAACCAACAAACAAAATCGAACGTTTTTTAATTGCGTTACGTTTAATGCTTCAAGCGGAATATAACGGCCGTTTTCGTCTTGGATATTAATCGATATAACAACGAGTTTCATATTATGTAAATTCAACAATTTCGGGTTCATTATCAAACCATCGGGCCGCGTCCATCGCTTTTTCCCGGGTCGAAAAAATCGCTTTGTGCTTTTGGGATGAAGCCCAATAATACAATATCAACTTTCCCGTTTCTTTGTTCCTCAAACCGAACAATTTTTGGTATTCGCTTGTTCTCATATCAATAACGTTGTTTCAATATTCGGCAATAATCGCCCGGCCCGGCATTGCATTTCCCATTGTGCCAAAACCAAAAACCCAAACATTCGTTTTTCAACTTGCACATTTCAAAACAATTTTTGGTATTCCCGTTCCGGCAAATTGGCCTTTACCCATTTCGGTTCATTGACCAACGCCCAACGGCCGAAATGCATTAACAACAGGGCGTCCGCGTTCCACAACGTCACATTAACGCCCGGGTACAATTGCGCGGCCGTTTCCCTGTACCGGCGTTTCCGGTCGGCCTTTTCTTCGTGTACGCCGCGAACGCGCAATTTCAATTTGGTTTGCCACGAAAGCGGATGAACCAATACATACGGAATCCCGGACGTTTCAATTAGGGCTTTCAAGTGTTCGAAATTGGCCATCATCTTTTGCACCCGGTACAACTTTCCCATCGCGGCCCGGTCGCCCTGTACAACCACGTCGTCCGGGCGGACCGACAATTTTTCCAAAAAGACAATCGGTTTGAAATTGTCTTTGTAATACGTGAAGAAATCCCGCAATTCGGTAATGTCTTTCGGCATCTTCAACGCCTTTGTATTGTGGCCGGGAACAAACACGGCGATTCCGCCGCCGCTTCCCGGGTCCACGCCAATAACGCAATTGATTTTAATTTTCTGTTCCATCTTTCTTTCCGTATTTCCAAACAATGAAGCAATCGTTTTTCCGATATTGACGTGTTGAAACGGCAATTTCGCCGTCGGGCGTGTCAAAGGTTGTTAACCAACAGTAATACATTTTTCCGTTTTCGCCCTTTGATATTTTACCGCCCGCAATAACACGGGCGACCAAACGCAACGCCAATTCCGGTTTAATGTTGTCCCGAATATCAATGTTTATTTTACTTTCCATCGAAAAAATATGTTACTTTCTATTCGAATTTTATGTAATCCGTAATGGTTATTCCCTGTTCAACCATCCGGCGGAACGATGCGGTTAACGCCTTGCGCCGGGCCAATGCGAACGAACCGTGTTCAATATCCTTGGCGTCGGTTCCTTGCCGTTTCATCCGGTTAACATCCCCAATCATCCCGCGCCGGGCAAATTCGTTAACGGTCCGTTGCCATATTTCTTTTTGTTCCTCAATCGTCACAACGATTTCGTCGGCAAGTCCGACGGCGGACAACGATTCGTAACACAACATTTGACCGATTGGCGACATTTCGGGCAACCGCCCGTTTTCCTTGAAATATTCGAACGCCTTGATGCAATCTTTACGGGTTTCGTTCCTGTAATACCGTTCGCGTTCCGGGTTCGGTTTGGGTTCCTCTTTCGGGACCGCTTCGTTTGCTTTCTTCAATACCCACGCCCGGCGGCCTTTGTACGCGTTCAAAATCTTGCACACATATTCGGCGTTGAATTGTTGGTAATGGTTCCGGTCGGGTTGTCCATCGCGCCCACGCGGTAAGAAATCATCCAATTCGCCGGTAATGCTCATTTCAAACGCCATCCGGAAATCCTTTAACGTCAAACCGGAATAATACCGTTTCAGTATTTCGGCGGTCCGGATAACCAAATATTGGCGGTCGCTTTCATCCGGGGACCTGTACCCAACATCTTTGCAAATCCATTTCAAGGCCACGGCCAATTCGGCGGAAAGTTCGGCGACATCATATTCGGCAATGGTTTTCGCCGTGGACGCAAGAAACACGGCCTTTTCAACAGGACCCAACGCACCCATAACGGCGGGAATCTTGACCATTTCCCGGCGTATCATAACGGCCGTTTTCTGTACCGGCCGGACGGCAATTTGGTTGTTGTTCTGTTCCATCGCTTAATCGGCCATATCTTGCAAATATTTGATTGCATCCGGGGACAATCCCGGGCCGGTTCCGCTTTTCCGGTGCAACTTGCCCTTTTCCATATCGCCCCGGATAAAGTTACGCGCCGTTGCAATCCAATCTTTCATTTTCTTGCCCTTTTGCGCGGACCAATCCGCGACGGCGTGGTAATAATAGACCATATCCACGTCGGCAAATTCCGGGGCCGTAAATTCGGCGGCAAACGCGTTGTATTCGGCGAACCGGGAATTTTCGAATAGACACGCGGCCGGTTCGGCGGTCCGGCGCGGCCGGGTAACTGTAACCGTTTCAAATGCCGGTTCGGTCGGGAACAAACCGCCGTCGGCGGCTTCATTTGGTTTATTATCGGGTTTAATATCTGTTACGTTATTTATAACGGATTTGCCCGATTCGTCGTTACCATTTGACGATTCGGTAAAATGCTTTTGTCCTTTTTGTAAGAACGAATCGCCGAAAGCGTACCACGTTGTCCGGTCGTATGCGGACGTGTTATAATTCCCCGTGACAATTACGCCTTTTTCTTCCAAAGATTTGAGAACACGCCGGATTTGCCGGGCCGTCCAAAACGGAAACAATTTCGTAAACGCTTCAATACTGTTATACGTCCAAAAACGGCCATCGTGAAAATGTTTGCCGTTCGCTTCGTTCTTGCGAATCCAAAATCGCAAATTGGCAATCATTATGGATTCGTCCACGCCATACAGGGCGGCAATATCTGTATCAAATTGGTACGTCATAATTCAATTCCAAAATATTGTTCCAAAAATTCCTTTGTATCAATCTTTTGTTCCGGGAATAAGCCGCCGCCAATGTACATTAAATATTGTCCGGTTGACCGACAAAATAAACGATAAAAGAAACCGTTGTATGCGGAACCGTTAAGAAATGAAGCGAATTTTTTACCTTTATTGTTATCTAAAAATTTTTGATATGCTTTTATATGTGCTTTCAACAACTTTGGATATTTCGTATAGTCCGCTAAACCAACATCCGATTTCAAAGGACACCCCAAACAACCCAAACGGCGTTCAACGTGGAATTGTCCGTTTTCGTCATAATAGACCGGCGCACACTTTATTTTTCGGTCCTCAATGAATTGTTCAATATCTTTATCGGTCCATTCAAGAATTGGAAAATAAACACGTACTTTTTCCCGATTTGGATAAACTCTACATTCTTCCGGTTCTTTATACATTTTTGCCCTTTTGATTGATTCACATCGGCGGATTCCCTGTATTGCCCGGTCATATACTTTGTATTCTTTCAATTCGGAACAACAAAACCGACGCCATCTTGACGGCATACCCTTTGTTTCCAATATCTTTTGAGATGAAACACGCGGTTTCAAAATCGTAACGCCTTTTTCCTTACAATGCGCAATCGTTCCCGGCGGGTCAATCGTTGTATTCTTGTAAATCGCTTCGAATGGAATACCGGACATTTTGGCCAATTCCAAGATTACGTCCGAATCTTTACCGCCACTATACGACAATTCAATCGGTCCATCTTGCGGAATCGAACGCAACAACTTTATTGCAAAGTCAATTTTACGTTGTAAATCCATAAAAGGAGCAATGCCCCGTATTTCCAACCAATCGCGGCCACGATTGGGGTACTTTACAGGGCATTAAATTTCTGTGTCAGTTGTGGCCGCAACTGTTATTTGATGTAAATATAATCATTTTTCTTTATCCGGCAACAATAACGACAAATTTTGCGTCGGTGCAATCGCTTTGCGTATTTCCTCAATCCGGGTATCATTGGCAACCAACGAAACAACAGGATAACGGGATGAAACGCCGGGTTTGTTACTCTTTGCAAACTGTACCGACAAATCGAACACGGTTTGCGTTACCGTTCCGCGCATCATTTGCACACCATCGAACGATTCCCGGATATTCCGGACGCTTGACGCCTTGCCCTTGGTCGAAAATTGCCATACGCCAACGATTCCCCGGACGGCCGGAACAATGAACCGCAACGTTAAGACAATATCCCAATTGTCGGCCCCGCGCTTTGTCGGGTTGTTCTTTGCGATTTGGTCCATAATGTCCGGGTACGCATCAACCGAATATGGAACGTATTTTTTGCCGTCCCAAATTTCGAACGTCCGGCCGTCGCCCTTGGCGACCAATGCGCCCGCGTTGTCGCGGTATTCGTACCGTTCGTTGCATACCTTTTCCGGGGAATCATCCGGGAATATTACTTGAATGGTTTGCGGCTTTTCGCCCAACGCTTGCGTGAACATCCCGGCATACTTTCCGGCCGGTATGAAATAATCCACGGAAACCGGGTATTCCCGGCCGTTTTGGCCCATCTGTTTTTTGCCAATGTGCAACCGGCCGATTTCGGGTAATTCAAGGATTCCCGCGCCCTGTTCGGGCCTGTAAATTCTTCCGCCCATAATTAAAATTCTTTTGGTGTTGACGGTTCGGCAAATGCGTAACGTTGGATTGCATCGGCAAACTTGTTTTGTGCATCTTCCATCGCCTTTTTCAATTTTTCGACGAATTCGGAACGGCGCATAAGTTGTGCCAATTCGGCATCCTCAATATTGACATACCAAACCGTTTCCGACGAATTGATATTGCGCATTTCGGTTGCATCTTCCTTGGCATTGCAACGCGGTTTCCACGATGCGTCCAATTCAACCGAACGCGTCCCATCTTTGAATTGCTCAATAAGACGAACACGGAAAACGTCTATTGAATCCATTTGCACCCGGTAAACCGGCGACCCAATTTGTAAATCTTTAACCGTCATATTACAATTCGATTTCGTCGTTTAACAAATTATCCTTTGCCGCCTGTTCCGGGGCCGGTTCGAAATACCGGGCCGTCACTTTCACGCCATCGTCGGTTTTTTCAACCTCAATGCCCGTTCCGTCGGCAATATCCTTTTCCCACGGTAATTTTTCATCCGGGGAACCGCCCGCCCGGATAAGTTGTTTTTCCTTATTTTCCGTTTTAACGGGCTTTCCCGGTTCGGACGGGGAATTTATCGGTTCGGGTTCTTTCGTCGCTTTTACGGCCCTTTTACGGCCTTTCTTGGGCGGTTCCGGTTCATCCGTCGTTTCCGGGGTTTTCGCCGCCTGTTCCGGGGCGTCCTTTTCGGTCGCTTTCGTCTTGATAAGGTCGGCCAACGATAACGTCAAGATGTTGTCGGCAATCTTTCCGTTGTCAAGGTCCAAAACGCCGCGTACAATCGTCAACGTGTTATCCCGCTTTTCGTCCTCAATGGATGCAAGGGCCAACAGGTACGGCAATTTCCGGGCGTTCACGGAATCGGTTTGGTCTTTCAAATTGTACGTGGGTTTCGTCCGCCAATCCTTTGGCGAAAAGTTGAACACGCGGGCAACCGGGGTTTCCGGGTAATTTACGTTCCACATTTCCCGGTACAAATGCAATTGCAATTCGTGTTCTTCGTAAAACCCTTTCCGGCCGCTTTTGAAATCAACGATTGCGGTAAACTGTTTCCCGCTTTTCGGGTCGGTCATTATGCACGGCAAATCAATGCAACCGGCGTAATTGTATTTTGGATGGACCAACCCGATTTCGATTGCCAACGGCTTTACGTTGTAATCCCGGACGAATTGGGCGAACGCCAACACATCCTTGCGGATTTTCGGCAACCATTCGGAAAATACCTTTTCGGGCAAATTTTCCCGTTCCATATATCCCAACAGGACCGCCGGGACGTTATCAAAGTCGTAACGCCGATTGATTACCAACGTTTCGAATTGGATGTGCATAAACGTTCCGTATGCCGCCGCAAGGTCGCGTTTTTCCGTCGCGCCATCCTTGCCGTTCGCAATCATCCAATCCAACAGGGCGGGCGGCGTCGGCATAACCTGTTTTAACAACGTCGTGACGGACGGGAAAAATTCGGGTTCCCCGGCTTCGTTGAACCGGTAATAATACCGATGTCCGTCGGAATTGAGTTGGAAAACACGGTACGCGGGTTCTTTCAATGCGTCGGCGTTGAAATATACGGCGCGGATTTCCTCAACGGTCATTCCGGGCGCGATTTCCTTTGCCTGTTCCTGTTCCGGTTCGGCCAATGCGGCCAACGCCGGGTCAATTGTCTTTGTGTCTTTCATTGTATCGCCTTTTTAATGTTACATTCCTTTGGTTTTACGGTAATCGTGCCAAAACATCGCGGCAAACAAAACGGATATTGCCAACGTGAAGAAATGCGACGGATTCCAAAAAATGGCTATTAAGCACAACGCCGCCATAACCGACCAAATAATGGCCCAAAACAAATTTACCTTTTCCATATCGTTATTCGTTTGAAAGTCCAAATAGAAAATCGGCCGTGCAACCGGTCATTTCGCAAATGATTTTAACCCATTCTTCGTAAATGCGCGGGGTTTTCCCGGCGCAAAGACGGGTAAAATTAACCTGTTGTGCAACCGGCGTGGAATCGGGCCACAACCGGGCGGCAATGTCTTTTTTCAACACTTTGTTGCCCTGTTCCTTTGCGCGGGCAATCGCTTGTTCAATTCGCATCATAATTCATTTGGGGTTTTAATGTATTCGCCACATTCGGCGCAACGATAAACGTAATTATCAACGACGTATGAATTGGGCGTGTAATAATCGCCATCATTCAGTTCGTGGCCCTCTGTTTCGACAAATTCCAATTCGCCGCCGCAATGCGGGCAATCGCCATCGCCCCAAACGATAAGGGCGCAAAACGCGTCGAACACGTCGGCCGGAATGGAACGGGTTTCGTCGTTGTACAGGTATTCGGCCAAAACGGCGCAAACATCGGAAACGTATTGCGGGCCGGTCGCAATCAACACGGATTCGCCCCAATTGTCGTTCGGGTCCTCAATCATTCCCGCATCAACCAACGCGGCCAAAAGTTCGACCGCCACGGTTTCCGGGCGGGCCGCCTTGGCGGCCGCAACCCGTTTCAAATTTTCATCAATCTTGAATCGCATAACAGTTCCGGGAATCCGCCCGGTCGGGTTCTTATTTGGATGATAAAACAATTTCAATGCGTCCGGCGTCAATGTTCTTGCCGATATGATGGTAACGGCCATCCGTCGTTACGGAATAGCCCGCGCCCCAAAGGTCCATACAATGTTGTTCACGGGCGCGGACGGTTTCTTTGAACGCGTCGTAATCGGCGCAACCGTCGGTCGGGTCAAACGCCTTGGATTCGAATATAACGTTGCGTTTCCTACCAATGCAAGCGACAACGCGGTAAACCTTATTTGCCATAATTCTTTCGTTGTTGTGGCCCCGGTTGCCCGGGGCCGGGTTATTTACCAAATCGTCACGTCCTGTTTGTTAATCCCGCAAATGAAGCAATGGGCGTAAATGTCGTTCAAATCTTTGTGGGCCGCAAGTATTGCCGCGTCACGGGAACGGACCAATTGCCAATACGTGTTGTTAAGGTCGTCGCAAATGTACTCAACGAAATACGTTGTTTTGGTGCGGTTGGCGGTTTCAATTGTGTTCATTGTCGTTGTTTTTAAGTCCCCGGAACCCGCCGGGTCGGTTGGGTTGGTTCCTCAACCCGGGTACAAAGATAGGTATTATTTCCTAATTACCAAAAAAAAGTTGATAATTTTTCAAAAATTCTTTTTCGGCCATTAAGAAACCGTTTTTGGCCGACCGGGACCGGGCCGGACCGGCCAACACTTATTTTTCCCGGATTTTCGTTTTACGGGCCTTTCGGCCGCCGGACGGTCCGTTGGTCCATTTTGCCGGGAAACGCCGCCAAATCGCCCGAAATTGGCCTATACGGGCAAAACAAAGAACGGCCGACGTTTCGCAACATTGGCCGTTCCCACATAATCGTTTATGAAACTAAAAAGCAATGGCAAAGATACGAAAAACCCGGGATGATTCCCGGGCCAATCGTTACTTGTAAATTTCGTTGTTGATGTGTTTATGGATTAGCGAATAAACCGCGATGATTGCCGATTTGTTTTCGTTGTATTCCTGTTGCGGGCAATCGGCCACGAAATTTTCGAATTGCTTGTACAGGGCTTGCAACTGTTCCAACGTCATTGTGTACCGGCGGCATCCGGTTTCGTCAATGATTCCGCGTTGTTCAACCGGGATGGAAATAACGCGCTTGATTCCGTATTTCATATTGCTTTTGGATTGTTGGGGCCGGGCGACCGGCCCCGGGGTTCAACTTACTTGTAAGAAACGACCTTGCGATTGCCACAAAACAGGGCCACGGCATAAGGCCAATTTTTAAGCGATTCGGCGGATTCGGCCGCGTCGTATTTCGCTTCGTCGTCGGATTCGGCAAAGATGATTTCTTTTGTAACCCACGCGCCGAAAAGATACATAACGCGATATTCGCGGATGTTGGGGTTGGAATTGATGTTGATTGCCATAACAAAAACGGTCAATACTGTTTCCGGGAACCCGCCCGGTCGGTCGGAACCATCAACGTTCCGGGTACAAAGATAGTGTTTTTTTCTTAATACCAAACAATTTTTCTTAATTTTTCGCAAAAAATTGCATTTTTTCGGGTTCCGGGTGCAAGATTCCGGGCCGAACCCGGTATATTTGCATACGATAACACCAAAAATCAACAGTTATGCCCGTTAAACGTGTGCCGGGCGGCTACCAATGGGGCCAAACCGGCAAAGTCTATCCCACCAAAGAACAGGCCGAACGCCAAGGCCGCGCCGCATACGCGGCCGGGTATCGTGAAAAGCCCACGCAAAGCAAAAAGAAATAGGGAACCGCCGGATTATCCCGGAAATTCCCTATCTTTGCCGTGTCTTTTTACCCACGTATCGCCCACACGGTATTTTGACCGCCGCGCCCGGGAAACCGGGTGCGGTTTTTTATCGCCTGTTGTGCGGGTTACGTGCCCGGATTTGGGCGGCCAATTCCGGCCGATTCTTGCACATATAATCGTACACGTACAATTCGCCGTAAAAGCCGGTTTCCACTTGGTAACGGGCCATCGTTTCAAAGTCCAATTCGATGCAAGATGCGTAAATTTCTTTGCGAACGTCCCGATGCAAGGCCCGTTCAAAGGTCGGGTCCACGTACAGGTCGCCGACCTTGACAAACGCGTGTTCGATGGGTAACAGGCCGTAACAATACGCGAAGCCCTCAACGTATTTTGTTTCGGGTACGTCCGGGTCGAAATGCCCGGCCATCCACGCCACACGTTCGACCAATTCCGCCGCGTTCCTGTAACACATTTTTTGTTGTGTCTTGTACCCGGTATTCTTGAACAGGAATTGCAATTGTTCCGGCGTGAACGCGTCGCGCATCCGGACGCATTGGACCGGCCGGGCGTCGTTTGCCTGTTGTTCGAACCACGCCTTTTGTTCCGGGTTCCAATCGAACGACGCCTTGGCGCGTAATTCTTCGACGATTCGGTTTGTTTCCATCTTATCGCAAATTTGGGGTTGTCTTTGAACCGCCGCAAGATTCGGCCAACTGTATGCACATCCGTTCGTTTTCCGGTTCGTTATTCGGGACGATTACTTGGGCCGTTTCCCCGAAACAATCGAACAGGTAATAAACCGGGCGCGGGTCCGCCATCATCAATTCGTAATGGAAATATTGCGGTCCCATATCCGAAAGGAACACGAACGCCAAAACCTTGTATTCCCGAATACCGTCTTTTTCCATTATGGCGCGGTATTCATCGCCTTTCGTGCTTTTGCTATTCCGTGCCATTGCTGAAAAAATCTTTACGGTAAAAGTCAATCGCCATTCGGGCGGCTTGCGACGGCGTGGTTGCGGTTATTTGGTACGTCTTGCGCGGGCCTTTGTTGTTTTGCCCGAATCCCCGGCAAAGACAATCGAAAATCGTGTACCGGTTGCCCGGTTCCGGACGGTCCAACGGGCTTTTCGAAACCTCAACGACCGACGCCGGATTGCCAAATTTGAATTTTTGCATATCTGTTTATTTTTGGTTGTTTTCATCAATGAATTGTAACATTCCCTTGAACGCATCTTGCGCACCCATCAACCGCCAATGCCGTTCCAAATCTTCCGGCGATTGGCCAATTAACGCGTCGTGAATGAATGATTGCCGCCGGGCAATTTCTTTCCTTATATCCTCAACAGTCATAACGCATATTCCCATTTATAACCGCCCGCCGTTTTCCTTTGACCGGCTAAAACAAGGTAAATATTTCGATAATTAATATTGGTTTCCCGCCCGGCTTCGTGGATGCCGTAAAATACACGAATCAATATGCCGTCCCGGGTTAACTGTTTAACCGGCTTCGAAAGCGAAACACTTACTTTTTGATTTCTTAATCCATAATTGTTGTTGTATTTGGAATCGCACCATTCCAAATTTTCAACCCGGTTATCCGTCTTGATTTCGTTTTTGTGGTTGATTTGCGGCAACCCGTCCGGATTCGGAATAAATGCCAATCCAACCAAGCGATGTACGCCAATACGACGGCCGGACAAATTGACAACGTAATAACCATTGGAATAACGAACCGGGCGCAACATCTTTCCGTTTATCGAACGTTTCACGCGGCCCGTGTCGCTTACTTGATACCCGGGGAATCCGGGCGCATCTTTCCATTTTTCCATACATAAAAAAACGCCCCGTATTTCAACCCACGTTTTGCCCCCGTGGATTTACTTTACAGGGCATTAAATTTCGTATCGGTTGGGGCAAACAACCGTTCGTTGCAAAGATAGTAATTTTTCAATGAACGTAAAATGAAATCTTCAATCCGCGACGTAATTTGCACACACAACAATCGGACATATCGTTAAACGCCCGGTCCAAAAGACGGTTGCAAAGTTCAATATCGTTGACCATTTTAAGGAACCCGGAAACGCCCACAAGCGTATTAACCTTTTTGCCATCGAACAGGCCGGAAACCTTGATTTTGTAATTGCCGTTGATTTCGCGGGTTGTGTATTTTAACGTTGCCATAACTGTTGTTATTTTTGTTCGGGGAACCGGCCCCGGCCGTCGGGTCATAACCTCAACCCGGGTACAAAGTTAGTCATTATTTTTTAACTACCAAAAAAAAGTTGATTATTTTTCAAACTTTCGTGCAAAATAAGTTATTTTTTGCGTTTCTTCGATTTAAGACACTTTTACGGCCCGGACGATAACTTGTACCACCCGGACCGTGAAAGCCCCGCAAATCGCCTAAAAACGGCCAAATCCGGGATGGAACGAAAAAACCGCCCCAATCGGGACGGTTAACAGGCCGACAACCTATTGTTGCGTATAAGAATCGGTCGGTTGGTGCAAATATCGTTATTTTTCAATTACGACGTGTTCGATTCCCATTATTTCCGTATGCGGGTTTTTGCTTACAACGTCCAATTGCCGATCCTCAATTTTTCGCGTTTTCCAAAGGAAACCAAGGAACCGGCGGTATTTGACCGTTTCTGCCAATAACAGGGAATCCCGATTGGTCAACTTACCCGTGAATTGGTCGGCCGTCAAGATGCCGTCAAAGTCAAACCACGCGTCGCCGCAATGGACCGCCACGGCCGGAACCCGTACAGAGTCCCCGGCAACCACGGTATCGCGTGGAACGGCCCGCAAATCAATGATGGTTTGCGATTGCGTCTTATTGACGGCGGACAAGTCCCGGTTGCGTTGCTTCAACTGTTTTATCAATACCGCATCGTCGGCCCGGAATCGTTCGTATTCCTTTACGGTCAATTCAAGTGATTGCACCCGGGCGGCGTTCAAGGAATCCCGAACCCTGTAACGCTCAATGTCGGACAACAACGCCGCCGTGTTCCCGGCGTACCGGTCCCGTTCGGCGGTCAATTGCTCAATCTTCCGGTCGGCCCATATAACGGCCAAGGCGGCCACGATTGCGACGGCCGCCAAAAACAAATACTTTTTCATTTCTCATTACGGATTACGCCGCCCAATCGGTCGGCCCATTTTTCAGTATAAAAAGCGTAATACGACCCGCGTTTGTGTTTCCTGTACCAACAGGCCCACAACAACGACGGGATGCCAATAACGAACAGGTACAACGGGCCAAGAATCCGGGATTGTTTGACGAGTCCGTATTCGTGCGCGTACAATTCCGGGGATTCGATGAAATAATACCTAACCAATACCGTTGCGCCAAGCGATATTCCGCCGCCGGGCAAATCCGGAACGACCCGGTACGTTACGCCGCCGCAATGATGGTCGTACAACAGGACGACGGCGACACGGCCCCGATACCAAAGACGCAAGGCAAGCCCGACAACGTTTTGCGGGGCTTGCCATATCCACAACAGTATTGCAACAATCCGTTTCATTTCCTTTTCGCCGTGCAAATCGCCATTATTCGTAATGGTGTTTTGTGTGTTCGGGATTATCCCAAACCAAATGTTTTCCTTTATTGGCGGGTGTTTGGCCTTTATGGATTCGGGCGTTTGTTTCACGGCACAAATCGGATTGTGTTTTACCAAACATCCCATTTTCACGACCAACACGACGGGATTTTTGCCCGAAATCTTCCGGCATTTTCATTCCGCGATTCCACGCACGAACACCACGCGCATACAAACGCGGTTTCCCTTTTTGTGCCAAAGAAATTTTTTCCTTTTCTTTTGCCGTATGTTTTAATCCTTTGTGAGATTCCGACATTTTACGCCGGGTTTCTTCCTGTTGTTCCGCCGTGCGAACATCAAACATATTTCCACCATCGCCGCCAACGGTCATATTATACCCGTTTGGAATTGTTGTATTGAAATGTTCAATGCAATATCGTTCGCGTTCGTCTAATTCCGATTCTTGGCAAAGTTCAAGTATTTCGAAATTAAAATTTTGTTCGCCGTATTTCCTCAACGCATTATGAAAATATGTCGTATCGCCATTTTTCGTTTTCCTCAAATGGCCATTTTTCCGTTGTTCAATATTGGTTGATTTCCCAATATAAGATTTGCCGTTAATGCGGTTCGTGTATCTGTAAATCCCAATCATACGGCAAAGTTATTGTTTTTTCTCTGCTACACAAACCGCCATCGGAAATTCGTCGCGTACAGAAAAACACGGACATTGTTTTATCCATTCGTTCCGTTCGATTTTCCCGTTTCCGTTTTTGTCCGGGCTTGCGTCCCGATGCCCGATAACCTCAACAATCGGGTATTCGTCAATCAACTTGTAAACAAGATTGGCTAACGACAACTTTTGTTCCGGGGTCCGGGTATCGGCCGGGTTCCCGTTTTCGTCAAGGCCGCCCACGTACACGATTCCGATTGAATGTTTGTTGTACGATTTACCGGACAATCCGGCCGTGTTGCAATGCGCCCCGTCACGGCTTAACGGGCGGCCAACCTCAACCGTTCCGTCAAGGTCCACGACATAATTGTAACCAATCATCGCAAACCCGCGTTCTTGGTGCATTTTGTCAATGTCGGCGGCGCGTAAATCTTGACCGGCCCGGGATGCCGTGCAATGGATAACTATTGCATCAATGTTTTGTTTCTTCATTTTGCCACGTCCTTTTGTGCTTCCTCAAACGTCATTCCGATTTGGTCCTCAACCTTGAATTTCATAAATCGGCGTAACCAACGGAATATGGGATGGTCCGAAATAACGGCCGCGTTTTCAAGGAACGACCAAAATTCCACGCCGCAACAGAACGCCGTAAAGTAATTGGCAAACCGCAACCGGG
>Ga0256405_10002226_pt1 | contig 46136 bp, 48 predicted proteins | sample RumenRJG_02DNA_FD_189096 | JGI IMG/M metagenome (GOLD analysis project Ga0256405, IMG submission 189096) | Bovine rumen microbial communities from Lethbridge, Alberta, Canada - RJG_02 | ecosystem: Host-associated > Mammals > Digestive system > Stomach > Rumen | place: Canada: Alberta... | reverse complement strand
GTGTGCTCGTAGCGGATCGCGCCGGTGGCGACGACCACGTCGCCGGACTTCACGTTGATGTCGATGCCGCCGCAGGTGCCGGTGCGGATGAAGGTATCCGCGCCGAGCTGATGCAGCTCCTCCATCGCAATGGACGCGCTGGGGCCGCCGATGCCGGTGGAGCAGACCGAGACCTTCTCGCCGAGCAGCGTGCCGGTGTAGGTGGTGTACTCGCGGTTCTGCGCGACCTTGACGGGATTATCGAACAGCGCGGCGATGGACGGGCAGCGGCCCGGGTCACCGGGCAGGATCACATAGCGGCCCACCTCGCCCTGTGCGCAGTGGATATGATATTGACGTTCAAGCTCATGCATAAAAAACACCTCACGAAATGAATTGGAAAAACAGTGATATGATTATAGCAAATCCCCCGCGGCAATGCAAGCGGAGGAAAAAAGAAAGAGGGACGCCCGCGCGTCCCTCCTCTGTGTTCGGTTTTTACAGCATCTTGATCGTGTACCACACGGCCAGCACGAACAGCAGCACCGCCGCGCCCCAGATCACATAGTACGCGAGGCCCGCGAACAGCGACACCGCGATGGCGGCGATGCTCAGCACCAGCACCGCGCAGGTGAGCGCGTAATTGGTCTTGGCGGGGAAAATGGCGATCCCCTTGTAGGAACCCTCATGCTTCTGCAGCATCACGGTCAGCACGAGCAGCGCGGCGACGAGCGCCATCGCGATCCAGCAGAAAACGGTCACCAGAGCGGGCATGGAGGAGCTGCCGTGATTGAGCAGCACGGCGGCGGCGATCGTCAGCGTCAGCGCGGCGGTCTGCACGGCGAACTCACGCTGGTAGAGCAGGAACACCACGCTCAGCAGCATCAGCACGGGAACAAGGATGCACATGGCCGTCGTGCCGGCAGGATAGATCTTGCGCATGAGCTGGCTCGAGAGCGTGAAGAACACGCCGAGACCGAGCAGCCACCGGCCGAGGGCCGCAAAGCGCGTCCACTTGCCGCGCATCACGGTGAACACCACGCCCGCGCCGACCAGCGCCGCGCCGACCCAGACCATCGCGTCGAGGAAGTACGAGACCGCCACGACTTGGTCGATGGTGCCCTTGACAAAATACTGGTTGATGAGCAGAAGATAAAATTCCGCGATGAAGCCGGCGGTGAAGAGCGTCAGGGCGCTGTTCAGGCTGCGGTTATTCTTGGCGATGCGCGCTTCGCGCTTGGGATCGTTCTTTTTTGCTGCCATCTATACATGACCTCCGAAAGGTTTCCTTCGTTCTTGCGAGTCTGCACACAGACCCACAGACAGATATGATATCAGAAGTGTTCTTTTTTTGCAAGGTAAATTTTCACGGCGGCGGAAAAAGCGGGAAAAAAGTGCGCGGTTTATCAGCCTTTGTTGCAAAAACCACGGCAATTCCACCACATTTAGTTTATACTTGTTTTTGCCCACCACAAGATATTGTAAGAAAATTTCAAAAACCTCTTGCATTGTGCGCGAGAGTATGCCATAATTTGAAATGCAGACGGTCAACTGCCACAAGATATTGTGTTGTAGGATAGATTTTATCGGATATTTTAGAGTAAGGGAGAGCTGCTGCATGAGGGTCATCAAGAGAAACGGCGCGGAGGTCGAATTTGATATCGTCAAGATCATTGCCGCCATCACGAAGGCGAACAGCGCCACGGAGGAGGACGCGCGCATGACGCCGGTCCAGATCCAGCGCATCGCCGAAAGCGTGGAGCTGGCCTGTCAGGGTCTGGGCCGCGCGCCCACGGTCGAAGAGATCCAGGACTTCGTCGAGCATCAGATCATGGCGCACGGCGCGTTTGAGGTCGCCAAGCGCTACATCACCTACCGCTACACCCGCTCGCTCGTGCGCAAGAGCAACACGACGGACGACAAGATTCTCTCCCTCATCGAGTGCAACAACGAGGAAGCCAAGCAGGAAAACAGCAACAAGAACCCCGTCGTCAACTCCACGCAGCGCGACTACATGGCGGGCGAGGTCAGCCGCGACCTGACCAACCGCATCCTCCTGCCCGAGGACATCGTCAAGGCGCACGAGGAGGGCATCATCCACTTCCACGACACGGACTATTATGCCCAGCATATGCACAACTGCGACCTCGTGAACCTCGAGGACATGCTGCAGAACGGCACCGTCATCACCGGAACGCTCATCGAGCGTCCGCATTCCTTCGCCACCGCCTGCAACATTGCCACGCAGATCGTCGCGCAGGTGGCGAGCAACCAGTACGGCGGGCAGAGCATCTCGCTCACGCACCTCGCGCCCTTTGTGGACGTTTCGCGTCAGAAGATCCGCAAGCAGGTGCTTGCCGAGATCGAGGAGCTTGGCGTCGCGCAGGATGAGACGAAGATCGCCCGCATCGTGGAAAAGCGCCTGCGCGAGGAGATCCGCCGCGGCGTGCAGACGATCCAGTATCAGGTCGTCACGCTCCTCACGACGAACGGACAGGCCCCCTTCATCACCGTCTTCATGTACCTCAACGAGGCGCGCAGCGAGCAGGAGAAGCGCGATCTCGCGCTCATCATCGAGGAGATGCTGCTCCAGCGCTACGAGGGTGTGAAGAACGAGCAGGGCGTGTGGGTCACGCCCGCGTTCCCCAAGCTCATCTACACGCTCGAGGAGGACAACATCCACGAGGATTCGCCCTACTATTATCTCACAAAGCTCGCCGCAAAATGCACGGCGCGCCGTATGGTGCCCGATTACATCAGCGAAAAGAAAATGCTCGAGCTCAAGGGCGACGTGTATCCCTGTATGGGCTGCCGCAGCTTCCTCACGCCCGACCGCTTCACCGACGCAGGCGTGGGCAACATCGCCAACGCCGGCAACTACGAGCCGGGCAAGCACAAGTATTACGGCCGCTTCAATCAGGGCGTCGTGACCATCAACCTGCCCGATGTCGCGCTGTCCTCCGGCGGCAACATCGAAAAATTCTGGGATATTTTTGAAGACCGGCTCGAGCTGTGTCACCGCGCGCTCCGCTGCCGCCACGACCGCCTGCGCGGTACGCTCTCCGACGCCGCGCCCATCCTCTGGCAGTACGGTGCCTGCGCCCGCCTCAAGAAGGGCGAGCCGATCGACCGCCTGCTCTACGACGGCTACTCCACCATCTCCCTCGGCTACGCGGGGCTTTATGAGTGCGTGAAGTACATGACCGGCAAGAGCCATACCGACCCCGCCGCCACGCCGTTCGCCCTGTCCATCATGCAGAAGATGAACGACAAGTGCAAGGAGTGGAAGACTGCCGAGAACATCGACTATTCCCTCTACGGCACGCCGCTGGAGTCCACGACCTACAAGTTTGCCAAGTGCCTGCAAAAGCGCTTCGGCATCATCGAGGGCGTGACCGACAAGGGCTATATCACCAACAGCTACCATGTCCACGTCACCGAGCCGATCGACGCCTTCACCAAGCTCAAGTTCGAGGCGCAGTTCCAGCACCTCTCGCCCGGCGGCGCGATCAGCTACGTCGAGGTCCCCAATATGCAGAACAACCTTGAGGCCGTGCTGCAGGTGATGAAGTTCATTTACGACAACATCATCTACGCCGAGCTGAACACCAAGTCCGACTACTGTCAGGTCTGCGGCTGGGACGGCGAGATCGAGATTGTCGAGGACGGCGGCAAGCTCATCTGGCGCTGCCCGAAGTGCGGCAACACCGATCAGGACAAGATGAACGTCGCCCGCCGTACCTGCGGCTACATCGGCACCCAGTTCTGGAACCAGGGTCGCACGCAGGAGATCAAGGAGCGCGTGCTGCATCTGTAAAGATCGAAGAATAAAAGTGCAGAGCAAAAGCGCAGACCCGAGCGGGTCTGCGCTTTTTGTGCCTTCGTTCATTTTTCCAGCAGCGCATGAAGCTCGCCTGCATCGGCGGCCAGCTCGGTCGCTTTCGCTTCCACGAGCTGTTCCCGGTCGCGGAAGCCCCACGTCACCGAGATGCAGGGGATGCCCGCGTTCCGCGCCGTCTCGATGTCCACCTCGCTGTCGCCGACGTAGACCGCGCGGGACTTGTCCGCGCCGAGCGCCGCGAGCGCGTCGTTCACCATGTCGGGCGCGGGCTTGCGGCGGCGCTGCGCCGTCTCGCCCATGGCGATGTCGGCAAGCGCGCCGAAGTGCTCCGCGACCAGCGGACGCACCGCCTCGTCCGGCTTGTTGGACACCACCGCAAGGCGGAAGCCCTCCGCCTTGAGTGCCGCCATCAGCTCCAAAACGCCCGCGTAGGGCTTCGTCTTGATTTGGCAATGCGCGGCGTAGTAGGGCTTGTAAAGCGCGAGCGCCTTCGCGACGGTCTCCTCGTCCGCGTCCGCGCCGAGGGCGCGGCGCATCTGCATCTCCGCGCCGTTGCCGACGAAGCGCCGCATCTCCGCGAGCGTCCGCTCGGGATAGCCCAGCTCCCGCAGCGTGTGGTTCGCCGCACCGCAGATGTCCTCGAGCGTGTCGAGCAGCGTCCCGTCAAGGTCAAATAGGACGGTATCAAATCTCCGCATGGTTCGTCAGCCCCTTTCTTCGGTCTGTACCCGCCGCGCGACCTCCTGCGTGAAGCGCGCGGTCGCCGCGCTCGGCGGCACGTCGCGCAGCGTACACATATCGACGGAGCGCGGCGGGATCTCAAAGTCGGTTTTCAGCTCGCGGATCGCGCCGCTTTCCAGCTCCGCGGTCACGAACTCCCGCGTCACGCCCGCCACGCCGAAGCCGATGCGGGCGAGGTCCACGAGCAGGCTCCTCGCGCCCAGCTCGATCTCCGGCGAAAGGGAAACGCCGTGCGCGAGGAAGTATTTTTCCAGATACACGCGCGAGCTGGCCTTGCGCTCGAGCAGAATGAGCGGCAGCGCCGCAAGCTCCTGCATCGAATAGGCGCGCTCAAAGTCGCAGGGATAGTCCGCCGCGGCGACAAAGCACGAGTGCGTCGCAAAGCACGGCACGCAGCTCAGCCCCTCGTCCTCGCTCGGCGACGAGGCGAACGCCACGTCCACCTTGCCCGAGCGCAGGAGGCCGAGCACCTTGTGGCTGCGCCCGCTGATGATCTGAATATGGATGTTCGGGTACTTCTTGTGGAATGAGTCGAGGTGCGGCAGCAGAAATTGGCTCGTCACCGTGTCGCTCGCGCCGATGACGAGCTTGCCCATCTGCAGGGCGCGCGTCTGCGCGAGCTTTTCCTCGCCCGTTTCCAAAAGGCCCATCGCGCTGCGGACGTGCTCGAAGAGCATTTGCCCGTCGTCCGTGAGCGTCACGCCGCGCGGGGAGCGGATGAACAGCCGCGTCTGTAAGGCGCCCTCGAGCTGCTTGACGCTCTGGCTCACCGCGGACTGCGAAATGTAAAGGTTCTGCGCCGCGGCGGAAATATTGCCCGTCTCCGCCACCTCGCGGAACACGCGGTACAGCTCTAACTTTGCCGTCATAGCCATGTCCTCCTCAGATCTCGCGCCGTCCCTCGAGCGCGCGCATGAGCGTCGCGTCGTCGGCAAATTCCAGATGTCCGCCCACGGGGATGCCGTAGGCGAGACGGGTGACCTTCACGCCGAAGGGGCGCAGCAGCCGTGCGAGATACATCGCCGTGGCCTCGCCCTCCGTGTCGGGATTGGTCGCCATGATGACCTCGTCGATGCCGCCGGCGGCAACGCGCTCGACGAGGGACTTGATCTCCAGATCGTCGGGGCCGACGTGGTTCATCGGCGAAATGACGCCGTGGAGCACATGGTAGCGCCCGCTGTACTCGCGCGAGCGCTCAAGGGCCGCCACGTCGCGGGCGTCCGCCACCACGCAGATCACGCGCTCATCGCGCTTGGGCGAGGCGCAGATGGGGCAGAGCCCCCCGTCCGTCAGGTTGCGGCAGATGGGGCAGCACGTCACCTTTTTCTTCGCCTCCACGATGGCGTCGGCGAACTCCTGCGCCTCCGCATCCGTCAGGCTCAGCACATGGAACGCCAGCCGCTGCGCGCTCTTGCCGCCGATGCCCGGCAGCCGCGCGAACTGCTCGACCAGCTTTTCCAGCGCTGCGGGAAAATACTCCATACCTTGTTAACCCTCTCTCAAAGCCTTGATCTTCGCGGGGATGTCCGCCGCTTTGTAGACCGCGCTGCCCGCGACCAGCACGTTCGCGCCCGCGTTCACGCAGGCGTCGCGCGTGGCGGTGTCCACGCCGCCGTCCACCTCCAGCTCGCAGTCCGGGTTGACCTCGTCGAGCATCGCGCGCAGCTGCGCGACCTTGGGCATCATGTCCGCCATGAACTTCTGCCCGCCGAAGCCCGGCTCGACCGTCATCACCAGCACGATGTCGCACTCCTTGAGGTACGGCAGCGCCGCCTCGGCGCGGGTGTTGGGCTTGAGCACAATGCCCGCGCGCTTGCCCTTCGCGTGGATCTTCTCCAACGCGGCGTGGATGTTCTCGGGGAAGTCGGACTCGACGTGGATGGTCACGAGGTCCGCGCCCGCGTCGCAGAACTGCTCAACGTAGCGCACGGGCTTGGTGATCATCAGATGCACGTCCAGCGGCAGCCCGGTCACGGGCCGGATGGCCTTGACCACCGGGATGCCGATGGAGATATTCGGCACGAACTCGCCGTCCATGATGTCTACATGGACGTAGTCGGCGGTGTCGATCTTCCGAATGTCCCGCTCGAGATTGGCGAAGTCGGCGGAGAGAATGGACGGTGCGATCTTGATGTTCATGGCGGCAGCCTCCTGTGAAAAAACAGATTCAATTTATTGTAGCAAAGGCCGCGCCTAAAATCAATCGCAAAATAAAAATGTAAAAGATACTTGACATTTTGCCGATGAGGTGTTATGCTCATGAATGTAAAGCAAGCTTGACTTTCTAAGAACGGAGCACAGCATGAAAAATATCATTGAACAAAAGCGGAAGGAGCGGGGCATGACGCAGCAGCAGCTTGCCGCGGCGCTCGGCGTCTCGCGCCAGACCATCATCTCATTGGAAAACGGGAAATATAATCCGTCCATCCTGCTCGCCCACGCCATCGCAAGGCTGTTCGGCACGCAGATCGAGGACATCTTTCTTTTTGAGGAGGAAGAAGCATGAAATTGAAGGAACAGAAAAAATTCGGCATTTTGTGGCTCAGCATCGGCGCGGCGCTCTTTCTTGCGGGGCTGCTGCTGGGGGAGACGGAATACGGCAGCTACATCGGCGGCTTCGGCGGCGGACTGACGGCTGTCGGCCTTGTTCGCCTGCTGCGGGTGCGTCGCCTGAGCCGCGACCCGGAGAAGGCGGCGGACTACGATGCCTCGCTCAAGGACGAGCGCACGGCATATGTTGCCAACAAGGCGCGCAGCATGGCCTTCTGTATTTGCATTTACGTTCAGCTCGCGGCGGCGCTGCTGGCGATCCTGGTGTTCGATCAGACACTTGTCGGGCAGGTGCTCTGCGGCCTGACCTGCCTGCAAAGCCTGCTCTACACCGTATTCTACTGGCACTACAATAATGTTTATTGAGAGAGGGAAGAGACATGAACGCATTGGAGGTAACGGGGCTTTCCAAGTCCTTTGGGGACTTCCGACCGCAAAGCGCCGGCTTCTCGGGCGATCGGTTCGCGAGCTGAAATCTTAAAAAAGTGTTAAACTGAAACGCGGCGCTTGTCAACGCCGCGTTTTTATGCTATCCTAACGTGTAGTCAAGGTGGAAAGGGCCTTCCCTTTCCGCCCCGGCCGCCGCGTTTCTCCCGAGAAAGCTACAAAAGGAGACCCTGCGCATGAAGCTCGATCATCGCCGCACGATCTTCGTCGGCCTTGCGTTTTTATCCATCTGTGCCTTCTGGCAGATGTACGACAGCGTTATCCCTAAGATCCTGACCGAAACGTTCCGTCTGAATGAGACGCTCTCCGGCGCGATCATGGCGCTGGACAACATTCTGGCGCTTTTCCTGCTGCCGCTGTTCGGCGCGCTCTCCGATCGCACGAGCACCAAAATCGGCCGCCGGATGCCCTTCATCCTCCTCGGCACGGCCTGCGCCGCCGTGCTGATGAACCTGCTGCCGCTGCTCGATAACGGCTACGCCTCCGCGCCGTCGGCGGGGAAGCTCGTCGGCTTCGCCGCCGTGCTGGGCCTGCTGCTCGTGGCGATGGGCACCTACCGCTCGCCCGCCGTCGCCCTCATGCCGGACGTGACGCCCAACCCCCTGCGCTCACGCGCGAACGCCATCATCAACCTCATGGGCGCCATCGGCGGCATCATCTATCTGGCTGTCGCGGCGGTGATGTACCCGAACGCCAAGATCGCGGGCCTCGCCCACGTCAACTATCAGCCGCTTTTCCTCGTCGTTTCCGCCGTCATGCTCGTGAGCGTCGCGGTGCTGTTCCTGACGGTGAAGGAGCCGAAGCTCGCCGCGGAGACGCGCGCGCTCGAGGCGCAGCATCCCGAGTGGGACCTCACCGAGGACGACGGAAGCGGCAATGAGGTGCTGCCTAAGCCCGTCAAGCGGAGCCTTGTCTTTCTGCTCGTGTCCATCGCGCTGTGGTACATCGGCTACAACGGTGTAACGACCTGGTGGTCCACCTACGTCGGCGCGGTCATGGGACAGGGGCTCGGCGGCGCGTCCACCTGCCTGCTCATTGCCACCGCCGGCGCGGTCGTCAGCTACATTCCCATCGGTCAGCTCGCCTCGCGCATCGGCCGCAAAAAGACCATCCTCTTCGGCTGCGCCCTGCTCGCCGCGATGTTCCTGACCTTCTATTTCCTCACCACGCTCTACTCGACCATTCATCCCGTCATGTTCGTCTGCTTTGCCCTCGTGGGCTTTGCGTGGGCGGCCATCAACGTCAACTCGCTCCCGATGGTGCTGGAGATGTGCCGCGGCAGCGACATCGGCAAATTCACCGGCTATTACTACACCTTCTCCATGGCGGCGCAGGTCGTCACGCCGGTGCTCGCCGGCACGCTGATGCGTCATATCAGCTACCGCGTGCTCTTCCCCTACGCGGCGCTCTTCGTCGGCGCGTCCTTTGCCACGATGTGCTTCGTGCGCCACGGCGATTCCAAAGCCGAGGCCAAGAGCGGCCTGGCTGCCTTTGAGGATATGGACGACTGAATTCGGCAATTTCCAATAACAAGAAGTGATATTTCGTGCAGACTCTACAATTCGTTATCCTTTTCGCGCTGTTTCTGCTCACCGTCTGGCTCTTTTTTCTCAACAGCCGTGCCAACCATCCGAGCTGGGCGGCGCTGGAGCATTGGCGCTACGCCCATCGCGGGCTGCATTGCAGCGCCGACAGCGTGCCGGAAAACTCCCTTGCGGCCTTTCGCCGCGCCATCCGGCACGGATACGGCTCGGAGCTGGACGTGCATCTGCTGCGCGACGGCACACTCGCCGTTTTTCACGACAGCGACCTAAAGCGCATGACCGGCGTGACCGGCGTGCTTGAGGACTGCACGGCGCAGGACCTTGCCGCGCTCCATCTTGCCGGCACGCCGGAAACGATCCCACAGCTGTGTGAGGTGCTTTCCCTTTACGAGGGCACGGGCCTGCCGCTCGTCGTGGAGCTCAAGAGCTATCGCGGCAACCACCGCGCGCTTGCCGAGCGCACGGCGAAGGAGCTGGACAAATATCAGATCCCCTATTGTATGGAGAGCTTCGACCCGCGCTGCCTGATGTGGCTGCGCGCCTTCCGGCCCGAGATCATCCGCGGCCAGCTCTCCGAAAATTTCCGTAAGGACGCGCGGGGCTGGGAGCATTTCGTGGGATTCCTGCTCTCGAACCTCCTGTTCAACGCCTTCACCGCGCCCGACTTCATCGCCTATAAATTTGAGGACCGCCGGCGCTTCGCGCCGCGCATCTGCCGCGCGTTCTACGGCGCGCATATGTTTTATTGGACCGTCCGCACCTATGAGGACCTGGAGGCCGCGGAGCGCGAGGGCGCGCAGGCGATCTTCGAGGGCTTCGACCCGGACGGGGCAGAGAGAAAATCAGAAAGAAAAGAGGACACTCCATGAGCGAGACTCCGAAGAGACGCCGGGGCGACCGCAGAGACGCGGTGCTCCTGCGCGAGACCGACGCCCTGCACTTTATCATGGGCATCATCTACCCCCACCGCGCCGACAACGAGGCCTACATCGCCGAGCGCATCGATCTGGAGCCCATCAAGGCCTACCTTGCGAAAAAGAACGTCGAGGGCATCGAGTTCAAGTACACCTTCTTCCACGTCATCGTGGCAGCGCTGGTCAAGACCATCACCCTGCGCCCCAAGCTCAACCGCTTCTACGCGAACGAAAATTACTACCAGCGCAACAAGGTCACGGCGGGCTTTATCATCAAGAAGGAATTTTCCGACGGCAGCGAGGAGGCGGTCGCCCTGCTTGACGCTGCGCCGACCGACACCGTGGACACCGTTCACGAGGAGATCCGCCGCCGCCTCTACGCCACGCGCCATGAGCAGAAGCTGAACACCACGGACAACAGCATGGATATTCTCAACAAGCTGCCGCGCTTTCTCTCCAAGGCGGCGATCCGCTTCATCCGCTGGCTCGACCGCCACGGCTGGTGTCCGGACGTTCTCATCGGGGACGATCCGAACTACGCCTCGGTGTTCCTCTCCAACCTCGGCTCCATCCGTCTGCGCAGCGGCTACCACCATCTCACGAACTGGGGCACCTGCTCGTTCTTCTGCGTCATCGGCGAGAAGAAGTGGACGCCGCTTTACGATCAGAACGGCCTCGTCGCCATGCGCGAGACGGTCGACCTCGGCTTCACGGTCGACGAGCGCATTGCCGACGGCTATTACTATTCCAAGAGCATCCGGCTCTTCAAGCACCTGCTCGCGCACCCCGAGCTGCTCGAGCTGCCATTTGAACAGGAGGTCGATTATGACTGAGATCACTGCCAAGACCCCGTGGGCGGGTCACACCGGCGACGTGCCGCTGCATCTGGACTATTTTGACGGCTCGATGTTTGAGGCGCTCGAGCTGGTCGCCAAGAAGTACCCAAGGAACATCGCGTTCGACTTCATGGGCAAGGCCACAACTTATCCCCAGATGATCGAGGAGATCAAGAAGTGTGCCCGCTCCCTCAAGACCATCGGCGTGCGCGCGGGCGACAAGGTCACCATCGCCATGCCCAACTGCCCGCAGGCCATCTATATGTTCTACGCTGTCAACCTCGTCGGCGGCATCGCGAACATGATCCATCCCCTCTCGGCGGAGAAGGAGATCGAGTTCTATCTCAACGAGTCTGAGAGCGTCACCGCCATCACGCTCGACCAGTTCTACAACAAGTTCGAGAGCATCCGCCAGAACACCAGAGTCGTCAACATCATCATCGCGAGCGTCAAGGATGAGCTGAGCAAGCCCGTCCGCGCGGGCTATATGCTCACCGAGGGCCGCAAGATCGCCAAGATCCCGAAGGACGCGCCGGTCATCCGCTGGAAGGAATTCATGAACATGGGCAAGGCCTGCTTCTGGAATTATTCCGTCAAGCGCACCGGCGACGACCCCGCCGTCATCCTCTACTCCGGCGGCACGACCGGCACGACCAAGGGCATCGTGCTGACGAACAGGAACTTCAACGCGCTTGGTCAGCAGGTCATCGCGGCGAACCCGATGTTCAACCCCGGCGACAAGATGCTCGCCGCCATGCCGCTGTTCCACGGCTTCGGCCTCGGCGTGTGCGTCCACACCATGCTCTCGCAGGGCGGGCGCTGCATCCTCGTGCCGCGCTTTACCGCCAAGAGCTATGCAAAGCTCATCACTAAGTATCACTGCAACTTCATCGCGGGCGTGCCCACGCTCTACGAGGCGCTGCTGCGCCTGCCGAGCATGGAGAACGCGGACCTCAGCTCGCTCAAGGGCGTGTTCTCCGGCGGCGACAGCCTGTCGATCGAGCTGAAGAAGAAGCTGGATAAATTCCTCTACGCCCACGGCGCGCCCGTGCAGGTGCGCGAGGGCTACGGCACCACCGAGACTGTCACGGCCTGCTGCCTGACGCCGCCGCATATGTTCAAGGAGGGCTCGATCGGCGTGCCCTTCCCCGACACCTACATCAAGATCGTTGAGCCGGGCACCGATCAGGAGGTCCCCTACGGCACCGAGGGCGAGATCCTGCTCGCCGGTCCCACCGTGATGAAGGAGTACATGAAGCACCCCGACGAGACCGCGCAGACCCTGCGCCGTCACGCCGACGGCCTCACTTGGGTCTACACCGGCGACCTCGGCACGATGGACTCGGAGGGCTTCGTCTACTTCCGCGGCCGCGCCAAGCGCATGATCGTCTCGTCCGGCTACAACGTCTACCCCGGTCAGATCGAGAACATCCTCGACGCGAACGAGATGGTGCAGATGAGCTGCGTTATCGGCATCCCCGACGCCTACCGGATGCAGAAGGTCAAGGCCTTCGTCAAGCTCGCCGCCGGCATCCCCGCGAACGACGCGACCCGTCAGGCGCTGATGAGCTACTGCTCCAAGCACATCGCGAAGTACGCCATGCCCTGCGACATCGAGTTCCGCGACGAGCTGCCCAAGACGCTCGTCGGCAAGGTCGCCTACCGCGTTTTGGAGGAAGAGGAGCAGGCCAAGCACGCCGCCGAGGCGCCCGCCGCGCCCGCCGAGGAGGAAAAGAAGTAAGGCAAAAAGCGAGCCGCTCACAGAGCGGCTCGCTTTCTTTTTGGTATGGAGCGATCTGGCGGCGCGGCGGTCAGAGGTCGTCCTCCCCGGTGTCGCGGTCGAAGCCGAGCAGATGGCCGGGCAGATAGCACCACGGCTTGCAAAGCGTATCGTTATAGTGCGCGACGGCCTGCCGGTAGATGCTCTCGCTGCGCGCGAGGATCTGGGCGAGCTCGGGATCGTAGCGCACGCCGGCGGCCTGACGGCGGCAGGCGGCAAGCTGCGCGGCGGCGCTTTCCACCACGCTGCGCCGACTGCGCAGGACGCGCCGCACTTCCCAGAACCAGAGGACGAGAAAGGCGGTGGTGCTCACGGCGGCGATCAGCCAGGCGACCCACGACGGCATCGGCTTCAACTCCTTTTTCTGCAGATTTTATCGTTGGAACCAAGCATAGCAATTTTTTCCAAAAATTGGGAAACGAGGGTATGAGATGTATGCTTTTTCGGCGCGAAATGCAGGGGAAAGCAATTTTTGCGAAAAAATAAAAAAAGAGTGGCGGCTGTCCGCCGGCTGTGGTAAGATAGAAAAAAACAACGATTCCGGGAGGTCAGGATATGAGCTATGCCGATCAGGTTTTTCGTCGGAACTGCGAGGATATTTTGAAAAACGGCGTGTGGGACACGGAGCTTGCCGTGCGTCCGCGCTGGGAGGACGGGACCCCGGCGCACACGGTCAAGAAATTTGGCATCGTCAACCGCTACGACCTGCAAAGGGAATTCCCCATCCTCACGTTGCGCCGCACCTATTGGAAGAGCGCGGTGGACGAGCTTTTGTGGATCTGGCAGAAAAAGAGCAATAACGTCCACGACCTCTCCTCCCACATCTGGGACGCGTGGGCGGATGAGAGCGGCAGCATCGGCAAGGCCTACGGCTACCAGCTCGGCGTGAAGCACCAATATAAAGAAGGAATGTTCGATCAGGTGGACCGCGTGCTCTACGACCTGAAGCATGATCCCGCCTCACGGCGCATCCTGACGAACCTCTACAATTTTGCCGACCTGCATGAAATGGCGCTCTATCCCTGCGCCTACTCCATGACCTTCAACGTGTCGGGCGATACGCTCAACGCCATTTTGAACCAGCGCAGTCAGGATATGCTGGCGGCGAACAACTGGAATGTGGTGCAGTACGCGGTGCTGGTCCACATGATGGCGCAGGTCAGCGGGCTCAAGGCCGGCGAGCTGGTGCACGTCATTGCGGACGCGCACATCTACGACCGCCATGTGCCCATCATCGAGCAGATGCTTTCAGAGCCGGAGAAGCCCGCGCCGGCGTTTTTCATCGACCCGAGCGTGAAGGATTTCTACGCCTTCACGAAGGACAGCTTCCGGCTCGAGGGCTATGAGCCCTGCCCGTTCGAGGCGAAAATTCCCATCGCGGTGTAAAGGAGAACACTATGACCGCCATCGTCTGCGTGGACAAAAACTGGGCCATCGGCCGGGACAACGCATTGCTGTTTCATATTTCCGCCGACCTCAAGCGCTTCAAAGCGCTCACGACGGGAAAGACCGTCGTGATGGGAAAGAATACGCTGCTTTCCCTGCCCGGGGCTAAGCCGCTGCCGAACCGGCGGAACCTCGTGGTGAGCACGACGATGGCGCCGCGCGAGGGCGTGGAGATCGCGCGCAGCGTCGGGGAGGCCGCGGCGCTGGCGGGAGAGGACGCCGTGCTCATGGGCGGCGCGCAGCTCTACCGCGCGCTGCTGCCGCGCTGCGAGCGCGTGCTGGTGACGCAGGTGGACGCCGCGGCGGAGGGGGCGGACGCCTTCTTTCCGAACCTCGACGCCGCGCCCGATTGGACGGCGGAGACGGTGGGGGAATGGCAGGAGGAAAACGGCCTGCGCTTCCGCTATGTCGATTACGTCCGAAGAACGTAAGGGAACAGGGGCTTTCCGCAAGAGCGGAAGGCCCTTTTCAAATGCGGAGAAAACGAGTATAATGAAGAAAGATTTTCTGAGAGGAGGCGAGGGCCGTGGCGGAGCTGAATACCGATGTGCGCTTTGTCAGGGGCGTGGGCGAGGCGCGGGCGAAGAGCCTTGCGAAGCTCGGCATCACAGACCTGAAAAGTCTCATCTCCTATTTTCCGCGCGCCTACGAGGACCGGCGGGAGAGCCGCCGCATCGCGGAGCTGCAGGTCGGTGAGCGCGCCTGCGTGACGGCGATGGTGGCGTCGGAGCCGAAGCTCTCGCGCATCCGAAAGGGATTGGAGCTCGTCAAGCTGCGCGTGGTGGATGAGAGCGCCGCGCTGGAGCTGACGTACTTCAACCAGTCGTACCTGAAAAACACGTTCCACGTGGGCGGGAGCTACACGTTCTACGGCACGGTCGAGGGGACGCTGCTGCGGCGGACGATGACGAATCCCGTCTTTGAGCGGGAGGGGCTGCACGCCGTCACCGGCCGCATCGTGCCGGTCTATCCGCTGACGGCGGGCGTGGGGCAGAGCCTGCTCCACCGCGCCATCCGGCAGGGGCTGGACGAGGGAGCGGACCGGCTGCCCGACCTGCTCCCTGCGGAGCTGCGGCGGCAGCATGGGCTGTGCGATGTGCGGTATGCCTACGAGAATATCCATTTCCCCGCGGACGACGCGGCGCTGGCGGCGGCGCGGCGGCGGCTCGCGTTCGAGGAGCTGTACTTCCTCACGCTCGGGCTGCGGCTGCTGCGCGCACGGCGGACGACCGTAAAGGGCAAGACCTGCGCGGCGGTCGATATGACGCCGTTTTTCGGCGCGCTGCCGTTCTCGCTCACCGGCGCGCAGGAGCGCGCGGTGGACGATATTCTGCGCGACATGACGGCGGAGCGGCCGATGAACCGGCTGGTGCAGGGCGACGTGGGCAGCGGCAAAACGATGGTCGCGGCGGCGGGAATTTACTTCGCGGTGAAAAACGGCCTGCAGGCGGCGTTGATGGCGCCGACGGAAATTCTGGCCGAGCAGCACTATCACACGCTCGCGCCGCTGCTGGAAAAGCTTGGCGTGCGCTGCGCGCTGCTGACGGCCTCGACCAAGGCGAAAACGCGGCGGTCGATCTTAGAGCAGCTTGCGGCGGGGGAGATCGACCTTGCCATCGGCACGCACGCGCTGCTCTCGCCGGACATTTCGTATCAGAACCTCGGGCTGGTCGTGACCGACGAGCAGCACCGCTTCGGCGTGAACCAGCGCGCGGCGCTGGGAGCCAAGGGTGAGAACCCGCACCTGCTCGTCATGTCCGCAACGCCCATCCCGCGCACGCTGGCGCTGATGATCTACGGCGACCTCGACGTTTCCGTGATCGACGAGCTGCCGCCCGGACGGCGGAGCATCGAGACCTACGCCGTGCCGTCGAGCTACCATGAGCGCATCTACGCCTTCCTCGAAAAGCAGCTCGCGGAGGGACGGCAGGCCTACATCGTCTGCCCGATGGTGGAGGAGAACGGCGAGCTGCCCGACGAGCGCAAGGCGGTGACCGCCTATGCGGAAAAATTGCAGAAAGAGGTGCTTCCGAACCGAACGGTGCGTTTTCTGCATGGAAAAATGAAAGCGAAGGAAAAGGAAACGGTCATGCGCGCGTTCGCCGCGGGCGAGATCGACGTGCTCGTTTCCACCACGGTGGTGGAGGTCGGCGTGGACGTGCCGAACGCCTCGGTCATGCTCATCGAGAACGCGGAGTGCTTCGGGCTCTCGCAGCTCCATCAGCTGCGCGGGCGCGTGGGGCGCGGGCCATGGCAGTCGTATTGCATCCTCGTTTCCGACAACCGCGGCGAGGACAATAAAACGCGGCTCGACGCGATGCGCCGCACGCAGAGCGGCTTCGCGCTGGCGGAGGAGGATCTGAAGCTGCGCGGCCCGGGCGACTTCTTCGGCGCGCGGCAGCACGGTCTGCCGACGCTGCGCGTGGCGGACTTCGCCTGCGACATGGAGCTGCTTTATGAGGCGCAGGGCGCGGCGGAGGCGCTGCTCGCCCTCGACCCGAGGCTGGAGGGACACCCGGCGCTGCACGCGCGGGTGCGCGAGCTCTTTGACCTCAACGCCGAGGCGCTGAACTGAAACCGAACAGAAAACGAAAACGACCGCGGGAGCGGTCGTTTTTTCACGGGAAAAAGCCGATGATGGGCAGGGAATAAAGGAAGCGGGGCAGAAGGCCGAACGGCTCTCTGCCCCGTTTTTGCTTCAGGGTATCCGGTGAATGAGGCGGACTCAGGCGTTATTTTTGGCGAAGCGCTTGCCGATGAGCATGATGACCGCGAAGGTGAGCAGGTACCAGAAGTTGCCCATCTTGTGGCCGATGAGGCAGGCGATGACCATGAAGATCGAGCCGCAGATGGCGAGCGTCGGAATGACGTAGCGGCGCAGCGCAGATTCGTCGGCCGCCTTCTTCATCCAGTTGATGAAGATCGGGATGTAGAGGGCGTAGATGGTGATGATGGGCAGCTCGGTGGGATCAAAGAAGAAAATGACGCTTTCAAACGGCGTGCCGACAAAGGCGACGGCATGGCTCCAGGTGCCGGCGAGGTTGGAGAGATAGAAGTAGAGGCCCCAGGCGGCGCAGTAGAACAGGCCGAGGATGGCGGAGTTGTTGGGGAGGTTGGAGACCTTGTCCACCTGACTGAAAAGCTCGGGGTGGGGGCCCTCGCCGCGGGCGGCAAGGGAGTAGGGGCCGCGGCAGCAGCCGAGCATCAGGCCGTTCATCGTGCCCATGCAGGAGATGGCGATGAAGAGGTTGAGGATGTTGCCGAGAACGGGACCGAACACGTTGATGAACGCGGCGGTCGCGCCGGAGTCGCACAGCTCCTGATTGGTGGCGCCGCCGGCGACGCCGATGTAATAGAGAATATAGGTGGCGACGATGATGAGGCCGCCGATGAGCAGAGCCTTGGGCAGATTGCGCTTGGAATCCTTGAGCTCGGCGTTGATGGAGGTGGCGATGATCCAGCCCTCATAGGCGAAGGCGGTGGCGCAGACGGCGGCGAAGAGCGGGCTGCCCGTGACCTCGTAGCCGACGGCGGGGGTGGTGAAGTTGTTGGTCAGCATCCCGTTGGCGAGGCCGAAAATGATGCCGACGACCGCCATGAGCGCGAGGGGAATGAACTTGATGACGGTGGTGGCGACCTGGAATTTACCGGCGAGCTTCGGCGAGAGCGCGTTGACGGCGTAGGCGCAGACCATGTAGAAGAGCATGAGCGCGAGGCACTCGGGACCGATGATGCAGCCGCCCGCCTCAGCCGGAACGATGAGCGGAAAATCGGGATCGACGGAGGTGACGAACACCAGCGTGTAGCGGGCGCTCAGCCAGGCGAGCGCCGAGGTGAGCGTGGGATAGTAGGTGGTGGAAAGGAACCAGCCGATGTAGTAGCCGTAGCGCTTGCCGACGATGGCCTCGGCATAGTCGACGATGCCGTTGACCTTTTCGTATTTCTGCGCCATGGCGGAAAAGGCGAGGATGCAGACGATCATGATGGCGCCGCCGATGAGCCAGGCGAGGACGCCGAGCGGCATATCGCCGCCGGTCTTCTGCAAAATGACCTGCGCCTTAAAAAATACGCCCGAGCCGACGACGATGCCGACCACCATGCAGATCGCGGTGAAGAGGCCGTATTTCTTTTCGAGCTTGTTTTCCATTGCTGTCACTCCTTATCCGGCGGGGATCTTCCCAAAGTCCGCCGTATCAAAAATTCGGCGGGGTATTCCCGTATCCGCCGTGTAAAAAAGAAGCCCGCCCATTCAGGGAACGGCGAAACCATAGCAAAAATTATAAAGCGATGCTTCAAAAAAAGCAATCATTTTGACGCTTTAGAGAGGTAAAATATGAATTTTTTGTGAATGTGACGAATTGACGGGTAAATCGTTGGATATTTTGACTGTAAAGATTTCGTTAAAATGAGAAAAAGCGGGAAAAATAAAAATTTTTGATCGCTTGACGCACGGAAACGTGCAACAAAACGGGAGTGGGCGGCTACGGGTGAAAACGAACGGCGGCCGGAACCGGTGCAGCCCGCGCAGGGAAGAAAGAAATGCGGGAGAGCCGAGGACGGCGGCGGAAGGGATGTGATCGAAGGAATGCGAGCAAAGGCGACCCGTGAGCGCGTCATTCAGAGACTGTACGAAATGGCGTTGGCGCGGGCAAACGACGCGGTGAAGCTCGCCTACTGCCAGGAGCCGACGGAGGACGAGATCCGACGGCTGGACCTCGGCGCGGTGGCGGAGTTCCGCCGCAGCAACCTCGGGAGCGTGGAGATCCGGTTCATCGACCGGGTGAAGGCATTGCAGGCGCTGGCCGGTATGCTGGAGGGCGAGGGCTGCGAGGCGGAGGAGTTTTTCCGCGCGATGGTGCAGGCGGAGGAGGAAGCGTGAAGGAGATGATACCGCTCTCGCTGCGGCAGAGGAAGGCGTTCGTCTGGTGGGCGAGGAGGGAATACGAGGACTATGCGGCGATCATCTGCGACGGCGCTATCCGCTCGGGCAAGACGCTGGCGATGGGAATGGGCTTTTTCTTCTGGGCGATGGCGTGCTTTTCCGACCGGCAGTTCGCGTTGTGCGGGCGGAGCGTGGGCGCGCTGCGGCGCAACCTGCTGGAAACGGTGCTGCCGCAGCTGCGAAGGCTGGGCTTTGCCTGCGAGGAGAAGCGGAGCGAAAAGCTTCTGATCGTGCGGCGGCGCGGACGGGAAAACCGGTTCTATCTTTTCGGCGGGGCGAACGAGGCGAGCGCCGCGCTGATCCAGGGCATGACGCTGGCGGGAGTGCTGTTTGACGAGGCGGCGCTGATGCCGCGCTCGTTTGTCGAGCAGGCGAGCGCGCGCTGCTCGGTCGAGGGGAGCCGGCTGTGGTTCAGCTGCAATCCCGAGGGGCCGAACCACTGGTTCTACCGGGAGTGGGTGTGCCGGGCCGAGGAGAAAAGGGCGCTCTATCTCCACTTCACGATGGAGGACAATCCGTCGCTGAGCGCGAGGGTGCGCGCCCGGTACGAGAGCATGTACAGCGGCATTTTCTACCGCCGCTTCGTGCTGGGCGAATGGACGGCGGCGGAGGGGCGCATCTACGACTTCTACGCGCCGGGGGAGTACGCGCAGGAGGCGCCCGCGGAGCCGTGGGAGAGGCTGCGCGTTTCCGTGGACTACGGGACGGTGAACCCGACGAGCATGGGGCTGTGGGCGCTCAAGGACGGCGTGTGGTACCGCGTGGACGAATACTACTACGATTCCCGCACGGAGGGCCGGCAGAAAACGGATGAGGAATACGTCGACGCGCTCGGGGAGCTGACGCGGGGAAGAAGGATCGAGCGCGTGATCGTGGACCCGTCGGCGGCGAGCTTCATCGAGACGCTGCGGCGCAGGGGCTTCCGCGTGATGCGGGCGAACAACGCGGTGGCGGACGGACTGCGGGTGACGGCGGATCTTCTGAAGAAGCGGAGGCTCGTGATCTGCCGGAGCTGCAAGGACTGCCTGCGGGAGATGGAGAGCTACGAATGGGTGAACGACGGGAGCGGACACGACGTGCCGCGCAAGGAGAACGATCACGCGATGGACGAGATGCGATACTTTGCGATGTCTGTGGCGGCGGGGCACGGCGCGATGCCGACCGCGTGCGCGGTGACAAGAACGACGAACTGGAGAGGAGCGGCAGAACGGTGAAACGAAGGAAAAAGGAGCAGACGGGCGGCGCGGCCGCGGCGGTGCAGGTGCGCGAGAGGGGAGGGCATCCCTTTGCGGCGCTGCGAGGCTATATGCCGCTCGGCGGGGCGGACGCGGCGCTCTACCGCAGCGTCCGCGAGGCGGTGCCGATCGTGGACGCGGCGATCGGAAAGCTGGTGAGGCTCAGCGGCGGCTTCCGCGTGCTGTGTGAGGACGAGCGGGCGCAGGAGGAGCTGGGCGAATTTCTGCGCACGGTGAATGTGGGACACGCGCAGATGGGCTTCAACGCCTTTCTGGACAAGTATCTGGATTCGCTGCTGACGAACGGACGCGCGGTGGGCGAGATCGTGCCGGACGCGGAGGGACGCGAGATCGCGGCGGTGCTGTGCCACCGCGTGGAGCAGCTGGCTCTGCGCGAGGGCGAGACGGCGCTGGATGTGCGGTTCTGCGGCTACGACGCGGCGGGGAGGCTGCGCGAGCTGCCGCGGCAGGAGCTGGTGCTTTTCACGCCGCTGCTGCCGGAGTCGGAGAATCCCTACGGCGTATCGCTGCTGCGCTCGATGCCCTTTATGGCGGAGCTGCTCTCGCGCATCTACTATGCGGTGGGGCAGAACTGGGAGCGCTGCGGCAACGTGCGCTTCGCGGTGGTCTACAAGCCGCAGGGCGAGGAGCCGGACGGCGCGCTGGCGCGCGAGCGGGCCGAGCTGCTGGCGCAGGAGTGGTCCGGCGCGATGCAGGAGACGCGCGGCGGGAGCGTGCGCGATTTTGTGAGCGTGGGCGACGTGAGCATCCGCGCCATCGGCGCGGACAACGTGATGCCGGACTGCGAGGTGCCGGTGCGGCAGATCCTCGAGCAGCTGGTGGCCAAGACCGGCCTGCCGCCGTTTTTGCTGGGGCTGAGCTGGTCGTCCACCGAGCGCATGAGCAGCCAGCAGGCGGATATGCTCACGAGCGAGATCACGGCGCTGCGGCGCACGCTCACGCCGATGGTGGAGCGCGTGTGCCGCCTGTGGCTGCGCCTGCACGGCTACGGCTGCCGCTTTGCCGTGGAGTGGGACGACATCAATTTGCAGGACCTTGTGGAGGAGGCCAAGGCGGAGCTGTACCGCGAGCAGGCGCGTAGGCTCCGACTGGAAAATGACGAGAGGGAGGAACAGACTTGAGCGAGAAAGGAAAGGAAGCGGGCATCGCCGTGACGGCGGAGGAGCTGGCGCGCATCAACCGCTTTGCGAAGAAGGAGCTGCGCGCGGAGGAGGTCTACACCTTTGCGGTGAAGCTGTGCGACAACGAGGTGGATCGCGACTTTGAGCGCTTCGACCGTGCGGCGCTGGAGAAGCTCTCGGAGCTGTTCGTCGGCAGGACGGGCATCTTCGACCACAGCTGGTCGGCGGGCGGACAGACGGCGCGCATCTACCGCGCGGAGGTGATCGAGGAGGAGACGCGCACGACGGCGGGCGACAAATACTGCTGGTGCAAGGGCTGGGCCTATATGCTGCGCACGGAGAAAAACGCGGAGCTGATCGCGGAGATCGAAGGCGGCATCAAAAAAGAAGTGAGCGTCGGGTGCAGCGCGGCGAAGCGAAGCTGCTCGATCTGCGGGAAGGACGCGGGGCTCTGCGAGCACGAGCGCGGAAAGTATTACGGCGGGAAGCTGTGCTACGCGGTGCTCAGCGACATCACGGACGCCTATGAGTGGAGCTTTGTGGCGGTGCCCGCGCAGAGAGCGGCGGGCGTGGTCAAGCGCTTCGGTCAGAGCGAGGGCTCGCTCAAGGCGATGGTGCGCGCGTGCGGCAGCCGCGCGCAGGTGCGCGAGCTGGAGGAGCTGGAGAAGCTCTCCGCGCTGGGGAAAAGCTATCTCGGCGCACTGCGCCGCGAGGTGAGGCGCCTGATGCTGGTAGCCGACGAGACGCTCGACGGCGCAGTGGCCGAGAGCGTGACCGAAAAGCTCGGCGAGCGCGAGCTGCTGGAGCTCAAGAAGGCCTTCGGCGCGAGAGCGGCAAAAAAGCTCGGTACGAACGTGCAGATCGTCGATCCGCGTGAGAAGCGCGAGGAGAACGAGCGCGACTTCTGCGTGTGAGCAGAGAAACCAAAAAAGCGGAGCGCTTTTTGGAATAAATAACGAAGAAAAGAGGAGGAAATGAGATGAGCATTTCTTACGAGGGTATCGGCGCGTGGTGCGCCACCTTTGCGGCGGGCACGGGAGCCGAGGAGGGCAAGGTCGTCAAGGCGTCCGCCAACGGCACGGTGAGCAAGTGCGCCGCGAACGACGGCTTCTGCGGTGTGGTGGCGGCGATGGGCCGCGACGGCAAGGCGTGCAGCGTGCAGCTCGGCGGCCTTGTGCGCGTACCGTACAGCGGCGAGACCGCGCCGGCGGTCGGCTGGAATCTGCTCGCGGCGGACGGAAACGGCGGCGTGAGCGTTGTGACCAGCGGCGGACACAGCTACCTTGCCGTCGAGGTCGATACGACCGGCAAGACCATGACCATCATGCTTTAAGAGGAGGAGAAAAATGACGTACGGCTATGAAAACCTGAAGCTCGAAAAGGGCATGTATGCCCAGAGCGGCAAGAGCTTTTCCAAGGTGCTGGAGAGCATGGATCCCAGCGAAAACTACCGCGGCACGGCACTGGAGGGCCTGGATGCCTTCCAGCGTCAGCTCAAGCGCTTTGACATCCACGTCAAGGGCGCGGGCAGCGACATGGTGGAGAAGTTCTTCCACACGACCGACAGCGCGGTGCTGTTCCCCGAGTTCGTTTCGCGCGTGGTGCGTCAGGGCATGGAGAGCGATATTCTGCCCGAGATCACCGCGACCACGACCAACTTCGACGGCATGGATTACCGCACCATTGCGTCCGTGCCGACGGACGACGACAAGGCGCTGCGCCGCGTGGAGGAGGGCGCGGTCCTTCCGACGACCGCCATCCGCACGCAGGAGAATCTGGTGAAGCTCCACAAGCGCGGACGTATGCTCGTGGCGAGCTACGAGGCCATCCGCTTCCAGCGACTGGACCTGTTTTCCGTGACCCTGCGCCAGATCGGCGCGTACATCGCCCGTATGCATCTTGACGACGCGGTGCAGGTGCTGATGAACGGCGACGGCAACAACAACGCCGCCGACGCCTATGAGATCGGCAGCGGCAGCGGCAAGATCAGCGGCACGGCGGGCACGCTGACCTACAGTGCGCTGCTGGAGTTCTGGTCCAAGTTCGACCCCTACAGCATGAATACGATGCTGGTGTCCAACGACGTGATGCTGCAGATGCTCAAGCTCTCGGAGTTCCAGAATCCGCTGACGGGCCTGAACTTCCAGGGCACCGGCACGCTCTCCACGCCGCTGGGCGCGAAGCTGCTGCGCACCTCTGCCGTTCCCGCGGGCAAGCTGATCGGCCTTGACAAAAACTATGCCCTTGAGCACATCTGCGGCAGCGAGGTGATGGTGGAGTACGACAAGCTCATCGACCGCCAGATCGAGCGCGCGGCGATCACGAGCATTTCGGGCTTTGCCAAGCCCTATCAGGAGGCATCCAAGGTGCTGACCGTTTAACAGCGGCAGGAAGCGAAAGGAGGGAGAGCGATGGACGAGGAGATCCTTGAGACGGCGAAGAGCATCTGCGCCTGCGGCGCGGAGGATGAGGCGCTGCTCAAACGGCTCTGTGCGGCAAGCGCGCAGGCGCTCGAGCGCGAGCTGCGCGAGGGCGTTGCGCCGGAGGACTGCGAGGGCGCGTTCATCTGCGCGAGCGCATGGCTGGCGGCCGCCGCGCTGACGGACGCAAGGCTCGGCGGGGCGGAGGAGCTGTCCTCCCTCCGCGCGGGCGACGTGACGATCGAGGTCAGGGGCGGAGCAAACAGCGAACGCGCCGCGGCGCTGCGGCGCAGCGCGCGGCAGCTGATGGCCCCGTATACGGAAGGAGGCGGCTTCTTCTTTTGCGCAGTGAAGGGATGAAAAGCATGATCGACCAGGCGTTCCGCCGCTACGGCATGACCGTGACGGTGGAGCATGGCGCGGAGACGGGCGAGACGCACGGCTTCGTGCAGCCCGTTACGGCGGTGAGCGGCGGCGAGCCGTTCTCCGTCGGGCCGCTGGGCGCGGCGGATCGGCGCTGCTGGCGCTATCTCGGCAGCGCGGAGGTGAGTGTGGCGCAGGGGGACCATATCCTCTGCGAGGGAAAGCGCTACCGCGTCCGCCGCGCGGAGAGCGTGAAGCTCGGCGCTCTGGTGACGCACTACTGGGCGGTGCTTGACCGCGAGGAGGAGACGGCATGACGGCGGCGGGACAGGTGCGGTCGGAGATCGTGAGCCGGCTGAAGGCCGCCGGTCTTGACGCGGTGACAGCCTATGAGGACGAGCGCTTCCGCGAGAGGAGCGGGAGCGTGGTCGCCGTCGGCGCGAAGCAGGCGGAGCTGGCGCACGCGGGACTGATGAACTATCTCGGCGAGCGGTACGACGCGGAGAGCGGGCGGACGGTCGAGGTGTACGGTAGGAAGCTCAAAATGGCGGCGTCGCTGGACGTTTACGCGCCGCGGCGCAAGGGAGCGCGCGGCTGTGAGCAGACGGCGGAGGCCGTGAGCGAGGCGCTGCTGGACGGCCTTGCCGACGGGCTGACGCTCGATGAGCTGAGCTGGGAGAATACGGAGTGGGACGAGGAGTACGGTATGTTCGTGCGGCGGGGCACCGCGCGCTGCACGGCCTACTTCGTGGCGACGGCAGACGAGGAGAGCGCGGTGCTGACGGATTTTATTTTGAAAGGTGTGATGCAGTAGGTGGGCAACACGGTGGTACATGAGCACCCGGGCGTGTATTCGTCCTACGACGCCTCGAGCGTGATCGGCGGGAAAAAGACCGCGAGGATCCTCGGCGCGGCGGCGGTGAGCACGACGGGCACAGCCAATGAGGTGGTGACGCTGACCTCTTACGCCGAGGGCGTGAGCGCCTTCGGTGAGGACGCGGAGGGTACGGTCGGCATGGCGGCGCTGCTTGCGGCGCTCTACCGCAACGGCGCGGCGGTGGTCAAGGCGGTGAAGGTATCCGCGGCGACGCCGACCGGCTATGAGGCGGCCTTTGCCGCGCTGGAGCAGGAGGCGGTCGATGTGATCGTGTGCGACAGCACGAGCGTGGACGTGCAGCTCAAGCTGCGCGCGAGCGTGGAGAAGGCGTCGGGCGCGCAGAGGGAGCGCATCGGCGTGGTTTCGGGCGGCGCGAGCGAGACGGCGGCGAAGCTCGTGGAGCGCGCGGGCAAGCTCAACAGCGAGCGCATGGTGCTCACGGCGCCCGGCGATGTGCGTATGGCGGCGGCTGCCGCCGCGGTCATCGCGGGGGAGAGCGACCCGTCCGTGCCGGTGAACGGCGCGGTGCTCGCGGGCTTTTCGGGCCTGAGCGCGAGCTACGACGACACACAGGTGGATACCCTGGTCACCGGCGGCGTGACGCCGCTGGAGTGTGTGAGCGGCGAGGTGAGCATCGTGCGCGGCATCACGACGCGCACGACCACCGGCGGGGCGGCGGACAAGACCTGGCGCGAGCTGACGACGGTGCGGATCGTGGACGACGTGATCCCTGCGCTGCGCGCGTCGCTGCGTGCGCGCTTCGTGCGCAGCAAGAACACCGCGCAGGTGCGCGCGGCGATCCGCTCGCAGGTGATGGTGGAGCTGGAAAACAAGCGCGCGCAGGAGATCATCGACAGCTTTGGCGAGGTGAGCGTGAAGGCGTCGGAGGACGATCCGACGGTGTGCCTGGTGGAGTTCAGCTTCGCGGTGGCGCACGGGCTCAACCGCATTTACCTCAGCGCGCACATCACGGTGTAAGGAGGCGGAGAGATGGCAAATATGACGATCCCGACGAGCCGGGACATTTATCTGGAGCTCAACGGCAAAAAGCTGGCGGTGGTGCAGGGCTACAGCGCGAAGGCGCTGCGCACGAGCCGTGAGGTCGAGGCCTTCGGCGAGAGCGAGCCGGTGGCGACCGTGGGCGGGCAGACGCGCTATACGCTTGAACTCAGCCGCCTGTACGCGACGGACGAGGCCATCGGCGACGGCGTGAGCTTCTATGAGCTCGACGACTTTTCCGTGGTGGTGTGCCGCCCGGGCAAGCGCATCATCTACAGCCATTGCCGCTGGAGCAACATCGAGGAGCTGGGCAAGCTCGGTGAGCCGGTGGCGGAAAAGGTGACGGTCATCTCCTGTAAGCGTATGGAGACGGACGCCTGATGGGAGACGATGCGGTTTTCGCGGCGCAGCAAAGGCGCGTGACCGAGCAGCTCGGCGCGGCGATGCTTGCGGCGGTCGGACTGATGGTGCGGCAGTATCTGGGAGCGCCCACGGGAGAGAACGAGGGGCAGGACTCCGCTGACGCGGCATGGGAGGACGGCGCGCAGGCGTTCCGCGCGGGCGAGACGGTGAACGAGAGCTTTGACATGGCGCGTTATCTGCGGCTCAGGCAGGGCGCATCGGCGGCGGAGCCGGAGGAGAGCGAGGGCCGCGCCGATGCGGAGGACCGTTCGCGGAGCGTAAGGCGGACGGCAGAAAAAACGACATCTGCGCGCACGGCGGCGGGGGACGCCGGCGCGCGGGGAAGCGGGGAACGGAGCGCATCCGCTGCCGCGCCGGAGAGCGGCGCGGGAAGGCATGACGCGGCGGAGGCGTTCGTTTCGGCGGAGGGCGGAGACGCCCTCCGCACCGCGCGGAGTGTGAGCGGAGAGATCGAGCGCGACGCGCGGCGCTATGACGGCGGATTCTATCTTTACTGAGAGGAGGCGGGGACGTGAGACTGACGCCCATGCGATATAAGGACTACATCTGGCCGAGCAATCCCGGGAGCTACCGCATTTCGTTCCGCCGCGTGGTGGCGGAGCACAAGCTGCCGTTCGGCAGGAGCGTGACGCAGGACCTCGGGCAGGCCTGCCGCGTGCTCGAGGGCGAGGGGGAATTCGCCGGAGAGGGCGCGTATGAGGAATTCAAGCGGCTGGCGACGGTGTTTTACGGAGGAGGCGCGGGCGTGCTGGTGCATCCGGTGTGGATGACGACGCGCGCTTACTTCACCGAGCTGGAGGTCGTGCAGGAGCCGCTGCCGGACTATGTGCGCTACCGCTTCGCGTTCTGCGAGGCGGGAAGCGAGGGTGCGGCGCTGAAGGAAGTGAGCACTTCGGCGGCGGGCGGCAGCGCGGCGGGAACGGCGGGAGCGCGGTATCACACCGTGGTGCAGGGCGACACGCTTTGGGCCATCGCGGCGCGAAACGGCACAACGGTGCGCGCGCTGTGTGCGCTCAATCCGCAGATCGCGAACCCGAATCGGATCTACCCCGGAGAGCGGGTGAGGCTTTCATGACCGGCAGAGTGGAAACGGCCGGCGGCAAGGTATACGAGCTGCCGGCGCTGCTGGAATGGCGGCTGCGGCGCACCGGCGGCGTGCCGTGCGACAGCTTTCGGGTAAAGTGCCTTTACAGTGCCGAAATGGGGGAGGTGCTGAAGGCGGCCTGCCGCTTTGCGGCAACGGAGAACGGCGTGACGCGGTTCCGCGGCGTGATCGACGAGTGGAGCGCCGTGTGCGGCGCGGAGGGGACGGTGCTGACGGTCGAGGGGCGCGGCATGGCCGCGCTGCTGCTCGACAACGAGGCCGAGGCGGTGACCTATCAGCGCGCGGCGCTCAGCGAGATATTGAGGGATCACGCGGCGGCGTGCGGCGTGGCATGGGAGCCGCGCGGCGAGGTGTACGGCACGGGCGAATACGCGGTGGCGAGCGGATCGAGCCGGTGGAAGGCCATTGAGGGCTTTGCGCGGCGCTGTGGACTGACGCCGTATTTCACGCGGGAGGGCGTGCTGTGTCTGCGCGGCGCGGCGGAAGGACGCAGGCTTGTGCTGGAGGAGCCGGAGGGCGTGATCGAGGCGTCGTACCGGGACAGGCGGTACGGCGTGCTCTCCGAGGTGACGGCGGTGAACCGTGCGAAGAAGCTGCGCCAGACGGTGCGGAACGAGGCGTTCCTCGCGCGCGGCGGGAGCTGCCGCCGCGTGGTGTATGTGCCCTCGCGGAGCGTAAATGAGCTGCGCTACACGGGGCGCTATCAGATCGAAAAGAGCACGGAGGACGCGCGGGAGCTGACGGTCACGCTCGCGGGGAGCGTGGACGCCGAGCCGACGGACCGCGTGGAGCTGTCACTCGCGCGGCTGGGCGTGCGGGGGACGTTCCGCGTGAGCGAGACGCTGCATACGCTCTCCGCGCGCGGCGAGACGACGGAGCTGACACTGTGGGAGGTATGAAAAAATGTGGGTAGCAGGCAGGCTCCGACGGACGGAGGAGCCGCAGGAGACAACAAATGCGGAGAGCGGCACCGTGACCATCGGCGGGAGCGCGGTGGGCGTGCTCAGCCGGGGAGAGGAGCGCAGCGTTCCGCTCGCGTCGCCGGGCGGGTATGCCTGGCGGCCGAAAAACGGCGAGCGCGTGCTGGTCATCAAGGGCGGCACGCTCGGCGAGGAGCGGTATGTGGCCGGCTCGCTGGACGCCGCGCGGGAGCAGGACGATCTGGGCGACGGCGAGGTGCGTCTCTACGCGGTGGGCGGCGGCGCGAGCATCACGCTGCGCCGGAACGGGCGCGTGGAGATCGCGGGAGAATTGTACATCAACGGAAAAGCGTATGAAGCGCCGGAGGAGGCTATCGGTGGAGCTTAAAATGAAGAACGGGGACTATCTTCCCGACGGCATCGGCGGAGAGCAGCGCGTGGACGGGACCGAGGCGCTGCTGGCGAGGGCACTCTTCCGACTGAGTGTGCGGAGGGGGAGCTTTCCCTTCCTGCCGGAGCTGGGGAGCGAGCTGTACCGGCTCGGGAACGAGAAGCCGTCGGCACGGGCCTCTGCGGCGAAGCAGTACGCCGCCGCGGCGCTGGCGGAGGAAACGGCGCTGACGGTGGAGGATGTGGAGCTGACGGAGCGCGGGGACGGGATCCTGGCCCTGCGCGTGCTGCTGACGGCGGACGGCGAGAGCGCCGCGCTGGAGATGACGGTGAGAGGAGCGTGAGAGACGATGAAGGAATGGACGGAGATCTATGAGCAGCTGCGCGGCACGTTCGCGCAGAGAGCGGGCTTTGTGCCGAGCGAGGGCTGCGACAGCGCGGTGCGCCTCTATGCGCTCGCGGCAGAGCTGCAGTCGCTGCTGATGCAGGCGGACTGGGTGCTTGATCAGAGCTTCCCGCAGACGGCGCAGGGAACGTATCTGGACTATCATGCCGAAACGCGCGGCATCACGCGCGGGGCGGCGGAAAAAGCGGCCGGCGTGATCCGATTTGCCGCGGCGGACAAGGTGACGGCGGCGTGCCCGATCGAAAAGGGCACGGTGTGCATGACCGCGGAGGGCGTGCGCTTTGAGACGACGGAGGACGCGGCCATTGCCGTGGGCAGCCAATGGGCCGACGTGCCCGCGCAGGCTGTGGAGGCGGGCGCGGGCGGCAATGTGATCGCGGGGACGGTCACGCTGCTGTCGGCGATGCCGGTCGGCGTGGTGCAGTGCACGAACCCGGCGGCGTTTTCCGGCGGCTGTGACGCCGAGAGCGACGAGGCGCTGCGCGGGCGAGTCCTGGCGAGCTATCAGCGACTGCCGAACGGCGCGAACGCCGCCTATTACGAGCAGGAGGCGATGCGCTATCCCGGTGTGGCGGCGGCGAAGGCGGTGGGCCGCGCCCGCGGCATCGGGACGGTGAACGTGGTGATCGCAACGCACGCGGGCGTTCCGGACGCGGCGCTGCTTGCGGCGGTCGAGACGGACTTGCAGAAAAAGCGCGAGATCGCGGTGGATGTGAAGGTGCTCGCGCCGACGGTCGAGACGGTGGCGGTGACGGCGGCGCTCAAGGCGGCGCCGGGGTATACCTTTGCCGAGGTCAAGGCCGGCGCGCAGAGCGCGCTGGAGGCGCTGTTCACCGGCGGGCTGCTGGGAAAGAGCGTGACGACGGCGAGGCTGCTGACGCTGCTTTGCGGTGTGGAGGGCGTGGAGAACGTGCATCTGACCGCGCCGGCGGCGGATGTGGCGGTGGATGCGACGGAGCTGCCGATGCTCGGCACGGTGACGCTCAGCGAGCTGACGGAGGCGTGAGGCGATGGGCTACTACAACTATCTTTGCGAGCTATTGCGCCCGCTGCGGGTCTATCGGCTCGATGAGGGCAGCCTGAGCGGTGCGGAGCTGTACGCCGCGGGCGAGGGACTGGACGCCGCAGCTGAGGCGCTGGAGAAGGCAGCGCGTGAGGGCGTGCTGATGACGGCGGAGGACGAGGGGCTTTCCCGCCGCGAGCGGCTGTTCTCCCGCATCGGCGCGCGCACGACGCCGGCGCTGCGCCGGCTGGCGATCGCGTCGCTGCTGCGCGTTGGGGGAGACGGCTTCACGCTCGAGGCGGTCAACCAGACCATCAGCGGCTGCGGCGTGCGCGCCGTGGCCGCGGAGACGGATGAGCAGGGCGTGGTGCGTGTGACCTTCCCGCAGGTGGCGGGCGAGCCGGAGGACTTTGCGCGCATCCGCGACATCATTCTGGAGATCATGCCGTGCCATCTGCAGGTGGACTTTTACTTCCGGTTCCTGACATGGGAGGAGTGCGAGGCCGCCGCGTGGACGTGGCAGGGCGTCGAGGACGCGGAGCACACCTGGGAGAGCTTTGAAAAGGCGGTGCCGACGGTATGACGGAGCAGGAGGTCTCGGTCCGCCTGACGGAGAATGATGAGCGTCTGTACGCCTGCGCGAAGCGTCTGGAGGCGGTGGAACGCAGACAGGACGCTCTGGATAAACTGGTAACGGCGGTGGAGGTGCTCGCCGTGCGGCAGGAGAGCGTGGAGGGCAATGTGAAGGAGATCCGAAACGCGGTGCAGAGCATCACGGAAAAGCCGGGGAAGCGCTGGGAGGCGCTGGCCGACCGTGTGCTCTATCTGCTGCTCGGTGCGGTATTCTCCCTGCTGGCACAGGGGGTGGCGGCATGAGAAGAAAATGGACATTTTCCAAGCTGCTGCTCCTGCTCGAGAGCGCGGTGGTGCTCTACACCACCTATGAGGGCTTCGCGCTGGCGCGGCTGGCGGTGGGATACGGCTATCTCGGCACGCTGCCGTGGGTGGCGGCGACGGTGAGCGCCGCCTGGGGGGCCTACGGCGCGTCGGCGGGCTTTTATTACAACAAGGCAAAGGCGGAGAACACCGCGGGCGGCATCGTGTTTGAGTCTGCCTGCGGCAGACAGGCGCGCGGCGGACAGGACTGCGACGGATGGGAGGAGAACGGATGAAGGAGCTGGTGCTCAAACGGCTGACAAATCTTTTTACGGTCAAGAGCATCGTGACGATCACGCTGACGATCACGTTCTGCGTGCTGGAGTGCTGCGGGTCGCTCTCGCAGGACTATATGACGATCTACACAGCGGTGATCGGCTTTTATTTCGGCACGCAGAGTAAGAAGAACGAGGATGTATAACAGTCGGGAGATCGGCGAGCTGCGCGCCGATGTGGCGGTGAACTGCCGCACGCTGATCGAGCGCGCGGCGGCACGGGGACTGCCGGTGCTGGTGGTGCAGACCGTGCGCGACGCGGAATACCAGCGCTACCTCGTCTCGATGGGCTACGCGGCTAGGACGGCGACGGTGCCGACCTTCCACGCAAAGGGCGTGGGGCTGGCGTTCGATATTTGCAAGAATGTGAAGGGCCACGAGTACGACGACCCGGGATTTTTTACCGCGATGGGAAGGCTCGGCAAGGAGATGGGCTTCACCTGGGGCGGCGACTGGCGGAGCTTTCCCGACCGGCCCCATTTTCAATGGGACGGGGGCGGAAAATACACCTCGTCGATGGTGCGCGCGGGGCGGTATCCGCCGCCGATGCCGCGCTTTGAAGAGGAGGAAACGATGACGCAGGAGCAGTTCAACACGCTGATGGAGGGCTACTGGCGCTCGCTCGCGCAGCGCGAGCCGGCGGACTGGAGCGCGGAGGCGCGCGAGTGGGCCGAGAAAAACGGACTGATCGTGGGCGACGGAAACGGCAACAAGCAGTACCGCTCGTTCGTCACGCGCGAGCAGCTGGCGGTGTTTCTCAAGCGCTTGCGGGAGCTGGAGAAATGAGAAAGGGAGGAGGCAAGCCGAGCGGCTTGCCTCCTCCCTCTTTTTTCCTTTTTGATTCAGTCCTTGATCATGTGGACATTGAGATGGTCGTAGGTCATCTCGACGCCGTGGGCGGCAAAGGTCTCGCGGACCTTTTCGTTCATGCCGTAATAGACCGTCCAGTAGTCGGCGGCGGAGACCCAGAGCCTGACGAGGTAGGAGATGCTGCTCGCGCCGTATTCGCTGAGGACGACCGTGGGCGCGGGCTCGTCCGTCACCTGCGGGAAGGCGGCGACGGCCTCTAAGATCGCGGTGCGGACGGTCTCGGTCGGCGCGTCGTAGGAGGCGGTGTAGATCAGGTCGACACGGCGGCGGCCGAGGGCATTGTAGTTGACGATCTTGGCGGTGACGATCTGGCTGTTGGGAACGAAGATCTCCTTATTATCCACGGTGGTGAAGGTGGTGTAGGCGAGGTCGACGGCGCGGACGGCACCCTCGATGCCGTCGCAGGAGACGTAGTCGCCGACGGTGAAGGGCTTGGAGATGAGCAGCATGACGCCGCCGGCAACGTTGGAGAGCGTATTTTGCAGCGAGAGCGACACGGCGAGACCGGCAACGCTCAGCAGGGCGACGAACGAGGTGATCTCCACACCGATCGAGCCGAGAACGGCGAGCGCGAGGAGAGTGTAGAGCACGGCGCGCAGCGTCGAGCGCAGATAGGTGCGGAAGGGCGCGAGACGCTCGGAGCGGTCAAACGCGCGGTCGCACAGGCGCAGGATGACGCGGATGAGCAGCATACCGAGCGCCAGCAGCAAAAGGACGGTCGCGGTGAGGTTGAGCGCCTTGTCCAGTGCGGGGATGCCGAAATCAAAAAGCTCCATAAAGGGTACCTCCTTGGTATGATAGGGAAATTTGCGGAAGAAGCTAAGGGTATGATAACAGCTTTTTTACGCCGGCGCAACACCCGTGTGCCGGAAAAAAGCGAGGGGAAAGGGTGTAAAAATGCTGTTAAAAAGTTCACAAGTGCAAGTTTTCCTGCAAAAAGAAAAGGGGAATGCAGCGAGGAGCGTCGAAAGCAATTCGCGAATACGACAAAAATGGCAAAAAAATTTTGGCTACTTTTTTTTGATTTTCTTTGCTTTTTTCATTGATTAAATGAACGCTTTCCTCTATAATCTACAATGAAGCCTGTATGAGCACCTGTCGGCTGATTTTGAAAGGTTTCATGCAAACAGGGGCCCATTGGCAATAAGATACCGTAACCAATAAAAACAGGGAGGGTTTTATCTTGAATAAGGTCATGTCACTGCACGATGCCGTTGCAAAGTACGTTGAAAACGGCGACGTACTCGCCACTGGCGGCTTCACCACCAACCGCAAGCCCTATGCGGCGGTCTCCGAGATCCTGCGCCAGGGTCAGAAGGACTTCATCGTCTACGCCGGCCCCGGCGGCGGCGAGGTCGATATGCTCATCGGCGAGGGCCGCGTGGCGGCGTACATCAACTGCTACACCGCGAACTCCGGCTACACCAACGTTTCCCGCCGCTTCCGTGCCGCCATCGAAAAGGGCCAGCTGACCTACGAGGATTACTCGCAGGACGTGCTGATGCTCATGCTGCACGCCTCTTCCCTCGGCCTTCCGTTCCTGCCGGTGCGCCTGATGCAGGGCAGCGGCCTGATGAAATACTGGGGCATCAGCGAGGAAAAGCGCAAGACCATGCCCAAGATGGAAGACCTCAAGTGCGTTGAGATCGAAAATCCCATGGTCCCCGGCCAGAAGGTCGTCGCCGTTCCCGTTCCCAGGATCGACACCGCGCTCATCCACGTCCAGCAGGCCAGCCCCGACGGCACCTGCATCATCTGCGGCGATGAGTTCCACGACATCGACATCGCGGTCGCCGCGCGCAAGACCATCGTCACCTGCGAGGAGATCGTTTCCAACGAGTACATCCGCCGCGATCCCACCAAGACCCGCATCTTCGGCGAGTGCGTGCAGGCCGTCGTGAAGGCACCCTACGGCGCATGGCCCGCCCAGTGCTATGATTATTACGACGATGACGACGCCGCCCTGAAGGAGTACGACAAGGCCTCCAAGTATCAGGACAAGGCCGACGCCGTCGAGCAGCTCGCCAAGGCTGCCGCCAAGGCCGTCAAGGCGCTCGAGAAGGCGCCTGCCGACGAGAAGCTCAAGCTGGCCGCCGAGGCTGCCGAGAAGGCCGCCAAGGCCGCTGCCGCGGGCGAGCTGATCCCCGAGACCTTCGAGGATTATCTGAACAAGTGGGTCTACGGCTGCAAGGACCAGGCCGAGCTGCTCGACAAGATCGGCGGCAGCCGCCTGATGCGCCTGAAGAACGAGCCGCACCTCGGCTATTCCACGACGCACTAAGTTAGGAGGGGTATTGAAATGTCTGATTATACGAAGTATACCAAGCAGGAGATGCAGGCTTACGCCATCGCCAAGAGCATCAAGGAAAACCAGATCGTCATCGTCGGCACCGGCCTGCCGCTCATCGGCGCCTCCCTCGCCAAGCGCGCGATCTGCCCGAGCTGCCACCCCATCGTCGAGTCCGGCCTGATGGACTGCGACCCCGTTGAGGTCCCCCGCTCCGTCGGCGACAACCGCTTCATGGCGCACTGCGCCGTGCAGTGGCCCAACATCCGCTTCGTCGGCTTTGAGGCCAACGAGTGGCTGCACGACGAGGATCGTCTGGTCGCCTTCATCGGCGGCGCGCAGATCGACCCCTACGGCAACGTGAACTCTACCTGCATTTTCGGCAAGGGCGATTATCTCCAGCCCACCACGCGCTTCACCGGCTCCGGCGGTGCGAACGGCATCGCCACCTACTGCAACACCATCATCATGATGCAGCACCAGAAGCGCCGCTTCATCGACCACGTCGACTACATCACCTCCTGCGGCTGGATGGACGGCCCCGGAGGCCGTGAGCGCGCGGGCCTGCCCGGCAACCGCGGTCCTCAGATGGTCGTCACCGACCTCGGCATCATGAAGTTCGACGACGAGACCAAGCGTATGTACTGCGCCTATATGTTCCCCGGCGTCACGCCCGAGATCATTCAGGAGAATACCGGCTTTGAGATCGACTGCTCCCGTGCGGAGACCTTCGAGGCACCTCCCGCCGAGATCATCCGTCTCATCCGCGAGGAGATCGACCCCGGCCAGGCCTTCATCAAGGTCCCCAAGGAAAAGTAAGTCCGTTATCATTAAATAAGAAGGAGAACAAAACATGAGCGAATATTCTATGCCCTCTTATTTCCAGACTATGCCCGTCATCGGCAAGGAAGTGGCTCACTTCAGCGAGGAGAACGCGGCGCAGATCCAGGAAGTAGAGCAGGAGATCCATGAGATCCGCGAGGCCGCGCTGGAAGCCGGCAAGAGCACCGAGGCTCTCAACGAATCCGGCCAGTGGACCGCGATGCAGCGCATCGAGGAGCTGGTGGACGAGGGGACCTGGTGCCCGCTCAACAGCCTCTACAACCCGCAGGACAACGATAACGGCAGTGTCGGTATCGTCAAGGGCCTCGGCCGCATCAACGGCAAGTGGGCCGTCATCATCGCCAGCGACAACAAGAAGCTCGCCGGCGCATGGGTCCCCGGTCAGGCGGATGCCCTGCTGCGCGGCAGCGACACGGCCAAGCGCCTGCGCATTCCTCTGGTCTACGTCCTCAACTGCTCCGGCGTGAAGCTCGACGAGCAGGAGAAGGTCTATCCCAACCGCCGCGGCGGCGGCACCCCGTTCTATCGCAACAGCGAGCTGAACCAGATGGGTATTCCCGTCATCGTCGGCATCTACGGCACCAACCCCGCCGGCGGCGGCTATCACTCCATCAGCCCCACCATCCTCATCGCGCATGAGGACGCCAACATGGCAGTCGGCGGCGCCGGCATCGTCGGCGGCATGAACCCCAAGGGCTACGTCGATAAGGAAGCGGCGGAAGCGCTCATTCAGGCCCAGAAGAACCTCAAGACCGATATTCCGGGCACCGTCTCCATCCACTACGATGAGACCGGCTTCTTCCGTGAGGTCTACTGCGACGAGGAAGGCGTGCTCGGCGGCATCCGCAAGTACATTGATATGCTGCCCGCCTACGATCCCGAGTTCTTCCGCGTGGACGATCCCAAGGAGCCTCTGTTCGACGCGAACGATCTGTACTCCATCGTGCCCTTCAACCAGAAGCGCAGCTACGATATGTACGACGTCATGGCACGTCTGCTCGACGGCTCCGAGTTCATGGAGTTCAAGCACGGCTACGGCCCCGAGATGATCACCGGTCTTGCCAAGATCGACGGTCTGCTCGTCGGCGTCGTCGCCAACGCGCAGGGTATGCTGATGAACTACCCCGAGTACAAGATGGCTACCTACGGCTCCGCGATGGGCGTCGGCGGCAAGCTGTACCGTCAGGGCCTCATCAAGATGAACGAGTTCGTCACCCTCTGCGCCCGTGACCGCATCCCGATGCTGTGGATCCAGGATACCACCGGCATCGACGTCGGCAACGACGCCGAGCGCGCGGAGCTCCTCGGCCTCGGCCAGAGCCTCATTTACTCCATCCAGTCCAGCGACCTGCCCATGATGGAGATTACCCTCCGCAAGGGCACCGCTGCGGCGCACTATGTCCTCGGCGGCCCGCAGGGCAACGACACCAACGCCTTCTCCATCGGCACCGCCACCACCGAGATCTACGTCATGCACGGTGAGACCGCCGCGGCCGCGATGTACGCCCGCCGTCTGGTCAAGGACGAGAAGGCCGGCAAGGACCTCCAGCCCACCATCGACAAGATGAACGAGCTGATCCAGGATTATGCCAAGAAGTCCAGCCCGAAGTTCTGCGCCAAGGCCGGCCTGACGGACGAGATCGTCGACATGAACGATATGCGTCCCTACATTCAGGCCTTTGCGAACGCCTGCTATCAGAATCCCGAGAGCATCTGCCCGTTCCATCAGATGCTGCTCCCGCGCGTGATCCGCGACTACGACAACCTGAACCAGAAGGCGTAAGATTTTTTGAAGCGATCGATCCCCGCGCGGCTCTCGCCGCGCGGGGAGGTATGGAGTTTTAAGCGATTATGAGCATTTACACCATGGGCATCGACGTGGGGTCCACCGCGTCGAAATGCGTGATCATGAAGGACGGTCAGGAGATCGTCGCCAAGTCCCTCGTCCCTGTCGGCACCGGCACGTCCGGCCCCGCCCGCGCCATCGCGGAGGTGCTGGATAACGCCAAAATGACGCGCGAGCAGATGGATTTCGTCCTCGCCACCGGCTACGGACGCAATTCGCTCGACGGCCTTGCCGATCTGCAGATGAGCGAGCTGAGCTGTCACGCCAAGGGCGCGACCTATCTCTTCCCCGATGTGCACACGGTCGTGGACATCGGCGGGCAGGACGTGAAGGTCATCGAGATCGAGAACGGCATGATGAAGAATTTCGTCATGAACGACAAGTGCGCCGCCGGTACGGGGCGCTTCCTCGACGTCATGGCCCGCGTGCTGGAGGTCAGGGTCGAGGACCTCGGCGACCTCGGCGACAAGTCCACCAAGGAGATCGGCATCAGCTCGACCTGCACGGTCTTCGCCGAGAGCGAGGTCATCTCGCAGCTCGCCGTCGGGACCGACAAGTGCGACATCATCGCCGGCATCCACCGCTCGGTGGCGGGGCGCGTGAGCGGCCTGTGCAACCGCGTGGGCGTGCGTGACCGCGTGGTGATGACCGGCGGCGTGGCACAGAACCACGGCATCGTCAAGGCGTTGGAAAACCAGCTCGGGCACGAGATCTCCACCTCTCCGCTCACGCAGTACAACGGCGCCCTCGGCGCAGCGCTCTTCGCCTATCAGAAAGCACTCAAAAAGCAGCACTGAGCTGCACCATTCTTTACAAGAATAATTTAGGAGGAATCAAAAATGGCTAAACAGGTCAGTCCCGGCGTCCTCGCGCTGCGCAAGGTCGTCGACGACGTGTACGCCGACGCCCGCGAGGCAAAGAAGCAGGGCAAGCTCGTCGGCTGGTCCAGCTCCAAGTTCCCCTGCGAGCTGGCTGAGGCCTTTGACCTCAACGTGATGTATCCCGAGAACCAGGCTGCCGGCATTGCCGCCCAGCGCGACGGCGAGATCATGTGCCAGGCCGCCGAGGACCTCGGCTTCGACAACGACATCTGCGGCTACGCCCGCATCTCCCTCGCTTATGCCGCCGGCAAGCGCGCCAGCCGTAAGTTCGACCCCGAGACGCTCGAATTCATCATCGACCCCAAGAGCGGCAAGCCCCTCAAGGACGAGAACGGCAACGTCGTCATCGACCCCGAGACCGGCAAGCCCAAGAAGGACCCCAAGACCCAGGTGCCCTACACCGTTCTGGACGATATCCATGAGATCGAGGCGCTGCCCGAGACCACCGAGAAGGAGATCGCCTACAAGAACTTCCGCCGCGAGGCCATCAAGCCCTACAAGCAGATGCGCATTCCCCAGCCCGACTTCGTGCTGTGCTGCAACAACATCTGCAACTGCATGACCAAGTGGTACGAGAACATCGCCCGTATGTGCAACATTCCGCTCATCATGGTCGACATTCCCTACAACAACACCGTTGAGGTCAGCGACTCCGCCGTGAAGTACGTCCGCGCCCAGTTCGACAACGCCATCCATCAGCTCGAGGAGCTGACCGGCAAGAAGTTCGACGAGGCCAAGTTCGAGGCGGCCTGCAAGCACGCGAACCGCACCGCCCAGAACTGGCTGAAGGTCTGCGACTACCTGCAGTATAAGCCCGCCCCGATGAGCGGCTTCGACCTCTTTAACCACATGGCCGACGTCGTCACCGCCCGCGGCAAGGAGGCCGCTGCCGACGCCTTCGAGCTGCTCGCGCAGGATCTGGAGCAGAACATCAAGGAAGGCACCTCCACGCTGCCCTTCCCCGAGAAGTACCGCGTCATGTTCGAGGGCATCCCCTGCTGGCCGAAGCTCCCGAACCTGTTCAAGCCCCTCAAGGAGAACGGCGTGAACGTCACCGCCGTCGTGTACGCGCCTGCCTTCGGCTTCGTCTACAACAACATGGACGAGATGGCCCGCGCCTACTACAAGGCGCCCAACTCCGTCTGCATCGAGCAGGGCGTTGCGTGGCGTGAGGGCATCTGCCGCGACAATAAGGTCGACGGCGTGCTCGTCCACTACAACCGCTCCTGCAAGCCGTGGAGCGGCTATATGGCCGAGATGCAGCGCCGCTTCACCAAGGACCTCGGCGTGCCGTGCGCCGGCTTCGACGGCGACCAGGCCGACCCGCGCAACTTCAACGAAGCGCAGTACGCCACCCGCGTGCAGGGCCTTGTCGAAGCCATGGAAGCCAACAAGAAAGACTAAGGAGGGCGTGAAAAAATGAGTATCGAAGCTATCGTGAAGGAATTTTCCGCCGTCGCCGCGAACCCCAAGGGCCAGCTCAAGGCCTATAAGGACGCCGGCAAGAAGTGCATCGGTGTGATGCCCTACTACGCCCCCGAGGAGCTGGTCTACGCCGCCGGCATGATGCCGTTCGGTATGTGGGGCAGCAACAACAAGACCATCCAGCGCGCCAAGGAATACTGCGCGACCTTCTACTGCACCATCGCCCAGCTCGACCTCGAGATGCTGCTCGACGGCACGATGGACCTGCTCGACGGCGTCATCACCCCGACCATCTGTGATACGCTGCGTCCCATGAGCCAGAACATCCGCGTCGCCATGAGCGAGAAGCTGCCCTGCATCTTCCTCGCCCATCCCCAGAACCGCTTCGCCGACTGGGGCAAGCAGTTCTGCATGGACCAGTACAACGACGTCAAGGCCGGTCTCGAGAAGATCGCCGGTCACGAGATCAAGAGCGAGGACATCGCCGCGGCCATCAAGGTCTACAACAAGTCCCGTGCCGCCCGCCGCGAGTTCGTCAAGCTCGCCAGCGACCACTGCGACGTCATCGACCCCATCATGCGCTCCGCCGTCCTCAAGGCCGCGTGGTTCATGGATAAGGCCGAGTACACCGAGAAGCTCAACGCCCTCAACGCCGAGCTCAAGGCGCTGCCCGCGGCGAAGTGGAACGGCGTGAAGGTCGTCACCTCCGGCATCATCTGCGACAATCCCGTCCTGCTCAAGGTCTTCAAGGACAACAACGTTGCCATCGCCGCCGACGACGTCGCGCACGAGTCCCGTGCGTTCCGCACCGACGCGAGCGAGGAGGGCGATCCCATGATGGCCCTCGTCGAGCAGTTCACCAACACCGACTACGACGTGCTGCTCTACGATCCGCAGTCCAGCAAGAACCGCCGCGGCGAGTTCGTGGCGAACCTCGTCAAGGAGTCCGGCGCGCAGGGTCTGGTGCTCTTCATGCAGCAGTTCTGCGACCCCGAGGAGATGGAGTTCCCGTACCTCAAGAAGGCGCTCGACACCGCCGGCATCCCCTTCATCAAGCTCGGCGTGGACCAGCAGATGCGCGACTTCGGTCAGGCCGCGACCGCCATTCAGGCGTTCGCCGACGTTCTGTCCGTTCAGTAAGGTATCCCGACGGCGGCGGGGAGAGAGGGAGAAGCTCTCCCCGCGCCGCGCCGGCTGTTCAGACGGCGTAAAAATTGCAGGACCGCTGTTGCAAAGCTCAACGGCGATTTGCTATAATCCACTCTAACGAAAGGGATAAGAAGAATCTATGTACAGCCCGCTTTTCGTCACCCTCATGGGTATCGGCACCGTGTTCTTCGGTCTGGTCTGCATCATCGTCCTCACGACGATCATGGGGGCCGTCCTCAAGAGCAATGCCAAGCCCGCCCCCGCGCCCGCTGCGGCCCCCAAGGCTGCCGCTCCCGCTGCTCCTGCGGTCAACACCGCCAAGGAGCAGGAGATCCTTGCAGCCGTCATCGCGGCGGTCACCGAGGACCTCGGCCCCAGCGCCTCCCGTATGCAGATCACCAGCATCAACAAAATTTGATTATTTTAGGAGAGAAAACATCATGACTAAGCAGTACACTGTCACCGTTAACGGCACCGCCTACGAAGTTACCGTCGAGTCCGTCTCCGGCGGCCGCATGGCCTCCGCCCCCGTCGCCCGCACCGCTTCCGCCCCCGTGGCCCGCGCTGCCGCTCCCGTCGCCGCTCCCGCTCCTGCCGCGGCTCCCGCTGCCCCCAAGGCCGCTCCCGCCGCTTCCGGCTCCGGTGAGACCGTTTCCAGCCCGATGCCCGGCACCATCCTCGACGTGAAGGTCGCGGCCGGTCAGGCGGTCAAGTCCGGCGACATCCTCTTCATCCTCGAGGCCATGAAGATGGAGAACGAGATCTTTGCTCCCTGCGACGGCACCGTTTCCTCCGTCGCAGTTTCCAAGGGCGCTGCCGTCAACCCCGGCGACGTTCTGTGCGTCATCGGCTGAGACATTTCCGCACACCCCTGAAATAAACTGTGAAAGGAAACCAGAAATAAATGCCTGCTATTATCAATTTCCTGCAGCAGACCGGCTTCTATATGTTTGGTCAGGACGGTAACGGGAAATGCCTCATCATGATCGCCATTTCCTTTATCCTCATGTATCTGGCCATTGTGAAGGGCTTTGAGCCGCTGCTGCTCCTGCCCATTTCCTTCGGTATGCTGTGTACCAACCTGCCCGGCGCGGATATGTTCCATGAGATCCTGTTTGCCGGCGGTCACGTCCATTGGGACCTTTTCGGCGGCACGCCCGTCACGGCCTCCTTCATTGCGGAGATGAGCGAGTCCGGCGTTTCGGACGCTGTGCTTGCTCCGTACTTCCAGCAGCTGCTCGCCAGCGCGCAGGAGGCCTTCGGAGCGGATACGATCCAGCAGGTCGCCAGTGAGGTCATGGCTGCTGCCGGCGGCACCATCAGCGAGTTCACCGCGCAGGCACAGGCGGTCGCACAGGCCGAACAGGCTGCCGCGGTGTACGGCATGGAGCTTGCCGGCCCGACGGTCAACCTCGGCCTGCTCGACGTCCTCTACCTCGGCGTCAAGCTCGGCATCTATCCCTGCCTGATCTTCATGGGCGTCGGCTCCATGACCGACTTCGGTCCCCTGATCGCCAACCCCAAGTCCCTGCTGCTCGGTGCGGCTGCCCAGCTCGGTATCTTCATGACCTATGTGGGCACCCAGCTCCTCGGCTTCACCTCGCAGGAATCCTCCTCCATCGGTATCATCGGCGGCGCAGACGGCCCGACCGCTATCTTCGTTACATCCCGTCTTGCCCCGCATCTGCTTGGACCGATCGCCGTTGCCGCATATAGCTACATGGCACTCGTTCCGGTCATCCAGCCGCCGATCATGAAGGCGCTGACCACCAAGGAAGAGCGCAAGATCAAGATGCGTCCGCTGCGCGCTGTTTCCCAGAAGGAAAAGATCGTGTTCCCGATCATGATCACCGTGTTCGTGGCACTGCTCGTTCCCTCCGCCGCTCCGCTGATCGCCTGCCTGATGCTCGGTAACCTTGCCAAGGAGTCCGGCGTTGCTGACCGTCTGAGTAAGACCATGAGCAACGAGCTGATGAACATCGTCACGATCTTCCTCGGCTTCACCGTCGGTGCAACTGCCACCGCCACCACTTTCCTCTCCTGGCAGACTATCAAGATCATGTGCATGGGCGTTGTGGCCTTCGGCTTCGGCACTGCGGGCGGCGTTCTGCTCGCCAAGCTCATGAACCTGTTCCTGAAGGAGAAGATTAACCCGCTGATCGGTTCCGCCGGCGTTTCCGCCGTCCCGATGGCGGCGCGTGTCTCTCAGGTCGTGGGCCAGAAGGAGAATCCCGCGAACTTCCTGCTGATGCACGCTATGGGCCCGAACGTGGCCGGCGTCATCGGCTCCGCGATCGCCGCGGGCGTCCTCATGGCGCTCTTCGGCTAAGAGAACAAAAGAAAGAAAAAGAGGGCTTTGCCCTCTTTTTCTTTTGCACATTGTGTTTTGGAAAAGGGTATGCTATAATTTCTCCAACATTTGAAATAGGAGGTCCGTTCCGATGAAATACAGGGAAATGACGGCTGAGCAGCGCAAGGCTGAATTTGAAAAGGTGTCCGCTGAATTTGAAGCGTGGAAGGCCAAGGGCCTGAAGCTCAACATGGCGCGCGGGCGTCCGGGCAAGGAGCAGCTCGATCTGGTGTCCGATATTCTCTCGGTGATGACCGATCCTGCGGACTGTGTGGACGGCGACGTGAATGTGCGCAACTACGGCCAGCTCTCCGGCCTGCCGAGCGCCAAGGCGCTCTTTGCCGAGATCCTCGGCTGCAAGCCGGAGCAGGTGTTCGTCGGCGGTAACGCCAGCCTGCAGCTCATGTACGACACCATCGCCAAGGCGTACACCAACGGCCTGCTGCACAGTGAAAAGCCGTGGTGCCGCGAGGAGCATATCAAGTGGCTCTGTCCCGCACCGGGCTATGACCGCCACTTCAAGGTCACGGAGAGCTTCGGCTTCGAGCTCATCACCATTCCTATGACCGAGACCGGCCCGAATATGGATCTGGTCGAGCAGCTCGTCAAGGACCCGGCGGTCAAGGGTATGTGGAACGTGCCAAAGTATTCCAATCCCGACGGCATCATCTACTCCGACGAGACCATCGAGCGCATCGCCAGGCTGAAGCCTGCGGCTCCCGACTTCCTGCTCATGTGGGACAATGCCTACTGCATCCATGAGTTCGAGGGCGAGTTCGTGCCCTTCCCGGATATCCTGAGCCTGTGCGAGAAGTACGGCAACGCCGACATGGTGTTTGAATTTGCCTCCACCAGCAAGATCACGCTGCCCGGTGCGGGCGTGGCGTGCTTTGCGTGCAGCGAGGCGAACATGGAGTACATGGAGAAGCTCATCAACGTCCAGATCATCAGCTACGATAAGATCAATCAGCTGCGTCATGTGAAGTACCTCAAGGACAAGGCGCACACGCTGGAGCTGATGAAGAAGCACGCGGCCATCATGGGGCCGAAGTTCAAGGCGGTGACCGAGACCCTCGCGCGCGAGGTCGGCCCGCTCGGTTTGGCCACCTGGCACGACCCCAAGGGCGGCTACTTCGTGTCCGTCAACACGCTGCCGGGCCTTGCCAAGCGCACGCTGGCGCTGTGTAAGGAGGCGGGCGTCATTATGACGAGCGCGGGCGCGACCTTCCCCTACGGTGTCGACCCGAAGGACAGCAACATCCGCGTCGCCCCGTCCCTCCCGCCGGTGGAGGAGCTGCAGCAGGCGATGGAGGTATTCTGCTGCTGCCTGAAGCTCGCCGCGCTCGAGCAGTTAAAGTAAAGGCAAAAAGAGAAGAGACGGAGCGCCGCTCCGTCTCTTTTTTGCGGAAAAGCGAAAATTGGGTATTGACTTCGCGCCCAATTTTGGTATAATGATGCTTGCTGTTGAGCATTGAGATACGCAGTGGTATCGAAGTGGTCATAACGAGCACGACTGGAAATCGTGTGACGGCCAAAAGCCGTCCGAGGGTTCGAATCCCTCCCACTGCGCCAAAAAGAAAAGCACCGCTTTGCGGTGCTTTTCTTTTTGGGTTCCGGTCCAAACCGACATTTCCATCCGGATGGAGGGGAAAAGCCTTGACAAACACAGCACTTGAGGGATAGACTAAACTATCTCTTTGTGTGCATCGACGGAGAGACAGTTGTGTAATTTGGAGGACGACACCATGAGCAAGCAGACGGAGCGCGACGCATTCCGCAGCCGCTGGGGCTTTATCCTCGCCTGCATCGGCAGCGCGGTGGGCATGGGCAACATCTGGCGCTTTCCCTATCTCGTGTCCGCGTGGGGCGGCATGACCTTCCTGCTGCCGTATTTCCTCTTTGTTCTTCTGATCGGCTCGACCGGCATCATCGGCGAGATGGCGCTTGGCCGCTCCACCCGCTCCGGCCCCATCGGCGCGTTCGGGCAGGCGGCTGCCCTGCGCGGCAGACGCAGCACGGGCGAGGCGGTCGGCTATATCCCGGTGCTCGGCTCGCTGGCGCTCGCCATCGGCTACAGCTGCGTGGTGGGCTGGATCTTCAAGTATTTTGCGCTGGCGCTCGACGGCGGACTCTTTGCCATGGGACAGGATATGAACGTCATCGTCGACCGCTTCAACGGCACAGCCTGCGGCTGGGGCAATAATTTCTGGCTGGTGATCGCGCTGGCGGTCAACTTCGCCATCATGGCCTTCGGCGTGGGCGGCGGCATCGAGCGGGCGAACAAGGTCATGATGCCCGTGCTGTTCTTTCTCTTTGCGGGACTGGGCGTCTACATTGCAACGCTGCCCGGCGCGGGCGACGGCTACCGCTACATCTTTACCCTCGACCCCGTGGGCCTTGCCGACCCGAAGCTGTGGATCTACGCCTTCGGTCAGGCGTTCTTCTCGCTCTCCGTGGCGGGAAACGGCACGGTGATCTACGGCTCCTACTTCTCGGACGACGAGTCGATCCCCTCCGCCGCGCGCAATGTGGCGCTGTTCGATACGCTGGCGGCGCTGCTGGCGGCGCTCGTCATCATTCCCGCGATGGCGGCGGGCGGCGCGGACCTTTCCGACGGCGGCCCGGGACTGATGTTCATTTTCCTTGTGAACGTGTTCAACGGGATGCCCGGCGGGCGCGTGATCGGACTGGTGTTCTTCCTCTGCGTGCTCTTCGCGGGCCTCACCTCGCTTGTGAACCTCTACGAGGTCTCGGTCGAGGCGCTGCAGGATAAGCTGCACCTCAAGCGCGTGGCTGCGGTCGCGGTCATTGCCGCGATCGGCACAGCGGTGTCGCTGTGCATTCAGGCCATCGTCTCCGACTGGATGGACGTGGTGTCCATCTACATCTGCCCGCTCGGCGCGCTGCTGGCCGGCATCCTGTTCTTCTGGGTGGCGGGGAAGGACTTCGTCCTTGCCGCGGTCAACAAAGG
>Ga0256405_10002225_pt1 | contig 46146 bp, 43 predicted proteins | sample RumenRJG_02DNA_FD_189096 | JGI IMG/M metagenome (GOLD analysis project Ga0256405, IMG submission 189096) | Bovine rumen microbial communities from Lethbridge, Alberta, Canada - RJG_02 | ecosystem: Host-associated > Mammals > Digestive system > Stomach > Rumen | place: Canada: Alberta... | reverse complement strand
ATATGCTTCTGGCGCCTTCATGAGTCATGTCCGAAAACAGACTTACGATTCCCATCAGGGTTATAAATGTTATGGCGCCAGACAAAGCCCTTTTTTTATCCATGTTCTACTCCACTAATCCCGATTTATCGATTTGATTATATTATCAACTTTATCTGCCGATAACGGCCTGATCCAATTTATATCGCAAAAACCAGCCTACACACAGCAACGCTACTCCAAATCCGACACATATCGCTTTCTTTGTTGTATCCGGAGCATATACCACACCAAGTATGATTCCTGCTCCTAAGCCGGTCAGGCTATCACAGAGCAGCTTTCGTTTGTTTATGCTTTTGTTCACTGCTAATACATCCATGATATTCTCATCCGCCTGTTCTTTGTAGTTTTCATCCAACTGCTCACCACACAGAAGCTCGTTCACCGTGATCCCAAGCTCATCACAAAGTATCGGTATCGTGTCCAGATCCGGCATGTATCTTCCGGTCTCCCATCTTGATACTGTCTTGTTGGTCACTCCAACCTTTTCGCCTAACGCTTCCTGCGTCATGTTCTTCTGTTTTCTTTTTTCAGCTATGAATCTGCCGATTTTGTATTGATCCATATCTGTTCACCTCCTTATCTGATGTCATCAAACTATCACAGATAAAGTGCTTTGTATTCCTCACAGATGGCGAATTTAAAGAAAACATATCATTATCACACACAAATCCCGCTTTTCCGGTTTCTATTCATATAACGCACTTATTGTTCGTTTTCTCCAAACTCATACTTCTCACACCATTCTCCCAATTGATCCAGTATAGGTATGAGCTCGTCACACGCCTCCGTTGTCTCATATTCAACGCGGATAGGAACCTCCATATATTCCTTTCTTATGACGAGGCCTGCCGCCTCAAGCTCTCTTAAGGCTTTGGCAAGAACTGTATTGGATACCCCGTCCATCCTTCTTCTCAGTTCATTGTATCTAGTAGGCCCTCCGTTATTGAGGGTGCAGATGATCTGCATTTTCCACTTGCCGCCGATGATTTCCATGGAACGGTTCAGGGGGCATGTCTCCAGACACGGACAATTATAGTGAGTTTCGATCATAGTAAGTTTCTCCTAACCTGGTAATAAAAAACTGCGTTCTTGTTTTTTGCTTTATGCTATTATACTATACTTGTATCAAAACAAAAGCAAGTACTAAATTATTACCTGCTTTTAAATAGAAACTGTTGATTTAAAATGAAAGGATACATTATGGGAGCTTTCTTACAGGGATTTACCGTTGGTCTTGCATACGTAATGCCCATCGGAGCACAAAATATTTTCGTAATAAACACTGCCCTTACTCACAAAGCCAGCTACCGCTGGATGACGTCTTTTATCGTCATCTTCTTTGACGTGACCATCTCTCTTGCCTGTTTCTACGGAGTCGGCACCATCATGGAGAGCAACAAGTGGCTCCAGCTGATAATACTGGGGCTTGGATCCCTTATAGTCATGTGGATCGGCTTCTCCATATTCCGTGATAAAAGCGGACTTCAGGGGGACCAGGGCAAGGAGGAGCTTCCTGTATTAAAGGTCATAAGCACCGCCTGCGTGGTTACATGGTTCAATCCTCAGGCCTGGATCGACGGCAGCATGATGCTGGGTGCCTTCAGGGTTTCCATGGATCAGTCAGCAGGTGCCGTATTCATAACCGGCGTGTGCCTTGCATCCATCACCTGGTGGATCGTGATGCCTACTCTCGTATCCCTTCTCAAATCGAAGATCAACGATACAGTATTCCGCTGGATCAATATTATATGCGGACTCATCATCATGGTCTACGGCGTGAAGCTCTTCGTGAACTTCATAAAACTTCTGCAGGTAATGTTCTGAACCAATCCACTTTAAAAGCCGCCTGAAGCGGCTTTTTTGTTATCCGTATTTAACCGGGCTGCCTTCTGGCACCTGTGACGGCATTATATCAATGATCCAGTATGGACGTTGAAGCAGTTCTTCTGCCGTTTTCTTCATTTCATAAACCTCCTCACCCTCCCAGAAACAGCGGGACAAGGATCGGCACCGTTCCTGACACCAGGAACCCGTTCAGGAAAGCGTATACCACCGTCGTGCTGTTTGTGGAACGTTCAATTATGGGAAGGCAGACATCCATTGACGGAGATCCCGGCATGCAGGCTGCCTCAATATACCCTATGTATCTCGCCACGAATGGCACGATAAGCATCGAAAGTAATTCTCTCGTCAGGTTATGGACGAATGAGATGGCGCTGGCGGTCAGATGTCCGGATCCCATGATGAGCACCGGTGCCATGCTGTACCAGCCTAAGCCTGAGGATATCGCCAGGGACTCCCTGAGAGTAACAGGTATGATAAAAGCCAGCACTACCCCGCCCAGGATGGCGCCGACTATGGTCGTCACCGGGAAGAAAAGGACCTTAAGTCCCGCAGTTTTGAAATCGCCTCCCCCTGAGTCATCGATCCCGATCTCAAATCCCACAAAAAACATCAGAATGCTTAGAGATATTCTTAGCAACATGGCAGCCGCCGACTCAAAGTCTTCGTAGGAGCTGAATGCTTTGTTCACAAGAAAGCGGCCGCATATCAGGCCCAGGGCTACAAAGACCACGATGAAAACTGCCATCTTATCTATCTTAGGTTTTCCGGGCCCACCGTCGTCTGTCTCACTGATGTTTTCAGGTACTTTTTCCGGAGTTTCACTGCCGGAAATGACCTCTTTTTCAGTGATCTTTCCCTTCGCATCAAAGCCCAGCAGCTTTCTCGTAATATATGTCACCAGGATGGTCGTAATGAATATTATGACCGTCGATAAAAGCCCGTAAACTCCGATGGTACCCAGGTTGCCTGCGATCTCATCGTTTGCCCCGATGCGGGTGCTCATTACGAAGATCAGGACGCATATCATGGCAGTCTCGATGAATGATATCAGTGACGCTTTGCCTATGGTTAAGCGTTTTCTACGCACAAAAACCCCCAGCCCGGCGCCGAATATTCCGATTATCAGATAAATAATAGAATCCTGCATTTCCTGTTAACTAGTCCTTGATCTTTGAAAGTGCTTCCTCAGTCCTGGAAATGATCTCCTGGGTCAGCACATCCGGGAGCATTTTTGCAGCTTTTCTCAATGTCATTCCTTTGAAATATTTGACCTGAGGATGAGTGATCACCCCGGGAACGATGGATTCGATGACGTTGATCGCCTCCTGTGATTTCAGTATCTCACCGATCTTGGAATCAAGGCTGTACTTCGTATCTTTAGGGGCGGCCGTAGGTTCCGGATCCGCACCCTTTTCCTCATGGTTAGCCCAGGTACGGACATTATCGTCTTTTGCAGCCTCTAAAGCATATGCTGCATAGCAAAGCGCACCTCGTGTCAGCACTGATTCGTCCACATCGAAATGCTCATTATGGTGCTCCGCAGTGGTTCCCAAAGCTTCATTCCTTATACCGAGGAAAGCGTAGACGCCCTTGTATCTCGCGAGATACTCGGAAAAGGAATCGCTTGCGAACCATTTGTCCGCATGAACGATCGTGCCTTCAGGCAGTACTTTGCTGAACGCACGGACCGCAAGATCAGATGCGTCCTGATCGTTTATGGTCGGCGGAATGGCAAAACTCATGCTCGGCCCGAAGCTTATGCTGCAGTTATGCATATCCGCGCTGTTTGAAAAGACCTTCCTTACGATCCTGTCGGCCAGTTTCCCCGATTGTGCACTGAAAAAGCGCATGCCTCCGATGACCTGTGCGGTGTCGGGAAATGCGTTTTGGGCCGTTCCGCCTGAGATTGATGTGATCCCAAGTGTCACAGGATCATTGGGATCGATCTGATTCACGAAGGCTACTGCAAGATCGGTAACAGCTGACGCGGCAGCATACACGGGATTTATGGATAAGTCAGGTCGTGAAGCATGCCCTCCTCTTCCAATAAAAGAAACATTTATCTCTTCTGTTCCTGCCGTTCTCGGCCCTGCTTCGACGGATACCAGTCCGCTGTCCAGCCTGGATGAGACGTGAAGGGCGAAGACTGTGTTCACCTCTTTCTTTTCAAGGGCATCCAGCATGCTGAGCCACCCTGCACCGTTCTCTTCTCCCTCTTCAAAGCAAAAATATATCCTACCCGATATCTGATCTCTGAGGGCGTGAAGTACCCGCATGGCGCCAAGCAGCATTCCCACATGAGCATCATGACCGCATGTATGTGAAGTTTCCGGGTCGTCCGAGATAACGCATTTGGGTCCTTTCATATTGTCAGGACTTTCAGGTATGGGAAGCGCATCCAGCTCAGCTCTGAGAGCTACGCCATTTCCGGGATTTCCGGTGTCCAGGGTGATCAGAAGCCCGGTTTCCGAGACCTTCTCAACGGGAAGGCTCAAAACCTCTGCTTCCTTTTGGACAAAAGCCGATGTCTTTACTTCCTTTCCCCCGACTTCAGCGAACCGGTGCACGGTCCGCCTGCATTCGATCATATATTGCTCGTTTTCCTTAATGAGATCAGGCAGACGGTCCATGATATCTGCCGATGATTCTTCTTTTAATGTTTTTTTCAGAAAACTCATCTGACTTACTCCTTTATTCAGGGATCATTTCATTATCCCGCTCTGCATATATTATATCTTATTGATTGCCTTCACAAAATCCCGATCGCAAATGCCGCCCATAATGTTCCGGTAACCAGCTGATCATCACAGCACTGCCTTCTTTACGGGTAAAGTATATCATAAAACATGATATACAAAAAGAGTCTGCATCAACAATGCAGACTCTTCGTTTTAACTATCATTTCAGGCTTTTAAGCACTTCTCCGCACAGGTCCGGATAGTTTCCGATCATGATATCGACACCCAGTTCCGCCAGTCTTCTCATGCTGTGCTCCGTGTTTACCGTCCAGACGTTCACAGCCAGGCCGTGTTTCTTAGCCTGTTCCATGAATTCCTCGTCCACCATGTGATATTCCGGGTGAACTGCCTGTACGCCGTTGGAAGCAACATAGGCAGGCGTATCTATCAGGCGGCTTTCCTCAAGGAAGCCGTACACCATATCCGGAGCCAGCGCCTGCATGCGCTTGACCGAATAATGGTTAAAGGATGAGATGATGATCTTATCCCTCATTCCGAAATCATCGATCATGGCAAGAGTCTTCTCTTCGATTCCCGGATATGTGTAAACACCTGTTTTAAGCTCGATATTCGTGATGATCCCGGCTTCTTTTGCAAGAGCGAGATACTCTTCGAGGGTGGGGATGCGGTTCACTCCGTACTGCCCTCTAAAGGATGCGGATACGTCCAGACTGCGCAGTTCCTTAAGCGTCATCTTTCCTACATATCCGGTCCCGTCGGCTGTCCTGTCTACGCGTTCATCGTGGATGATCACGAGTTCCCCGTCAGATGAAAGGTGCACGTCGAGTTCTATCCCATCACAGCCTGCTTCAATTGCTTTCTCAAAAGCCAGCATGGTATTTTCGGGATATCTTCCCGAAAAGCCTCTGTGGCCAAAATTTAACGCCATACTACAACTCCTTTTTTCCTGTTAAAGGAAAATGCATTCAGATTTCTTTACGGCCATGTAGACCTCATTGTCGGATTCGAACAGTTCAGACTGTCCGAAGAGTTCGTCAACGTCCACCTGGATATCATCGCACATGACTGCATATCTGATGATGTTTCCGTGAGGAAGTGAAACGTTTATCCTTCCCTTATACCTAATATTTATAAGAATGTCAAAAAATAATATATTATCACTTTAAATCGCTTAATTAAAAGCTTCCGCAGCTCCGTCGTATATTCCTGCCAGATACGCAGCCGCTTCATAGACAGCGTATGGATCGCTTCTGTCAGCAGCTTCTGCCTTATCGCAGGCGTCCGACAGCACTTTCATGCTTTCACCGAACGCGATCCTGTACCTGTTACCGAGGTCACGTGCTTCAGCTGTCAGCTCGTCAAGGAACAGGTTAAGCGATCCGTCCTCAAGGGCAGGCGTGATCTCCGGCATCCTTCTTATGCTATCCCCCGCCCGGCACTCATATGCGTAAGCTATATCCAGAAGTTTCGCGTCTCTCCCGAATCCGGAAAACAAAGAAAGTCCCAGCGGCATCTCCGCTCCGTTGTCATCCGCGGCATCGGAGAATCCCATGGGAAGGGATATCTCGGGAAGGCCGAGTTTGGCGCTGAAAGCTATATCGTAATTTGCATAATTATAGTCGTCTTCCACATATTCCTGCTCCTGCGCAGCTATATCAAAGAAATTCAGATACATCACGGCGTCTATGTCGTTTTCTTCCATTATCTTCGATACCTGAAGTCTTCCTTCAAGGGTTTTCGCCCAGCAGGGAGTCCTTTTATACTTTCCCTCAGTCTCAGTATACGGATCGTAAGTATCTTCGAAGGATCCTGCGAGGTCGTAGTAATCCGCGGTGAGATTTGCCAGGTACATGTGCTGCATCCCATCATAATTGGAATACAAAAGATCTCTGACCGTCTTATACTTTGCGGCATCGCCCTTTTCATAAAGATACTTGTTCAGATCGTATTCGAAGGTCTCCGTACCGATGTCTCCGGTAAGGTTTTCTATCATTTCCGTTGTGAGGATATCGCTTATGTCAACAACTTCGGCACCGGCATCTTCAAGGTTTGCGATCGCCTCGTCGATCATGTTCCTGACTTTTACATCCGGATCCGAATATTCAGTACCGAAGGAGTATCTCAGATAGCCGATCCTGACACCTTCAAGCCCGCTGTCGGAAATATCGTCCATAAAGCCGTCCCCGGCTATCCAGTCAGCATTGGCCTCCAGCGTATAGTCATCATCCGGATCTGTCCCCGCAATTACACCCAGAAGAAGAGCCATGTCCTCCGCTGTTCTTGTCATCGGTCCTGCGGTATCCTTGTAATTCTTAAGCGGCAGGATGCCTGCTGTGGAAACCAGTCCCTTAGAAGGACGCATACCGTATATGTTTGCAAAGGACGAGGGATTCCTTATGGATCCTCCCGTGTCCGTTCCTATACCCAGAGCAGCAAAATTACAGGTCACGGCAACCGCTGTTCCTCCGGATGATCCCGCAGGGGTCCTGGAAGTATCGTAGGCATTGTGAACGAATCCTCCGAGAGTGGACCTGGATGATGCAGTGGCATAGGCAAATTCCGACATATTGGCCTGCCCCAGTATTACAGCGCCGGCATCTTTAAGCTGCCTGACCACATGAGAATCTTCTGAAGCGATCATGTCCTCCAGTATCTTTGCTCCCGCTGAGGTCGCCATGCCTTCAACGTCTATGTTCGCCTTGACTATTACAGGAATCCCGTGAAGCGGCCCCCGGACCAGGCCTCCGCTTCTCTCCAGATCCCTCTCCAGCGCCTCATTGAACGCTTCCGGGTTTACGGCGATAACGGAATTAAGGTCAAGTTCTTTATCGTAAGCTTCTATCCTGTCGATGTACATCTGCGTAAGCTGAACAGAAGTTACATGTCCGGCTCTCATTTCCGCCTGCAGATCCGAGACCGTTGCATCCATCAGGTCGATAGTTGTAAACAGGTTCTCCAGCTCCTGTGACGCAGTCAGTTCTGCCGATCCATCAATAATGATCCCCGCTGTCTGGCCGCCCTGCACTTCGTCCGCCTCAGAACCGATGCTGAATCCATCGATTAAAAAGGCACAGCCGGCGAATACCAAAAGCAGGATCATCACGCTTATGAAGAATCCTCCCATCTGTTTTAAGTTTTCTTTGATATTACTCATGTTTCCGGCAATGACCTTTTGTTATCGGGAATAACTTATATCGCTTTATTATACATTTTAAATCGGTTCTGTGTCCACAAAAAATCCCGTAACAGTTTTCCCAAAAGTATAACTATTAGTATGACAAATCCTTATGATTGAAAAGGAAGTCTTAAAATGATAAAATATAACACAGTTAAGTATTACAGGAGATATTTACATGTCCATATTCTTTTCAAAAATGATAGGCACTCTTGCGGTCATCATACTGGTCGCCGGTTATATCGGCGCAAATGATCTTTTAAGCAAGTTCTATTCAGCCGAACAAAGATGGAAATATATAATCATTTCAGGCATCCTCGGCGGTATCTTCGGCATCTACGGAAATATCTCCGGAGTCTCTATGCCGGGGAGCGGAGCCGTTATTTCCGTAAGGGACATAGGCCCCATGCTTTCAGGCTTCATGGGAGGTCCCTTAGGAGGACTCCTTAGCGGACTCATCTGCGGCTACCATCGCTATACCATGGGCGGTATCACCGCTGTTGCATGCATCATCGCAACCTGCACCATAGGCGTCCTCTGCGGTTTCATAACGCTGAAGTTCTATGAAAAGGCCATTCAGCCCAGGAACGCTTTTATCATAGGTGTTCTGATGGAATGCCTTCACCTCGCTATCGTACTCATCGTGGTGAAGCCTTTTGATACTGCTCTTGATATAGTCCGTCAGATAGCCTTCCCCTTCGTTGTAACGAACGCTGTGGGCTTTGCTTTTCTGATAAGTATCATGACCTTTATAGAGCGGCAGCGCAATATCACTCTCGCACAGAGCAGGCTTCAGTCCGAGCTGGAGGTCGCTTCTGTAGTGCAGCATTCCCTGCTTCCTCCCATAACCGATACCTTCCCCGGAAGAAAGGAATTCGAGATCAGGGCCTTGATGGAGACCGCCAAGGAAGTAGGCGGAGACTTCTACGATTTCTTCTTCGTTGGTCCGGAAAAGATGGCTGTGATCATCGCTGACGTTTCAGGCAAGGGAGTCCCTGCAGCCATGTTCATGGCAACTGCCAAGCTGACTCTTCAGAACGCGATAAGAGATATACCCGATCTGGCCGAAGCAGTCTGCGCGGCAAACGACAACCTCTGCGCCAGAAACGAAGCGGACATGTTCGTCACAGCCTGGATAGGGCTGCTAGATATCCCCACCGGTGAAATGGAGTTCGTATGTGCCGGCCACAATCCGCCGGTTCTGATGAGATCTGACAGGGCTGAGTTCGTAAGAGTCAAGAGCGGTCTGGTCCTCGGAGGTATGGAGGGTATCCCTTACAGAAAGGAAAACCTCACTCTGGGCCACGGCGACAAGCTGTTCCTCTATACGGACGGCGTGACCGAGGCGGAGAACGAGTTCCACGAGCTTTTCACGGAAAAGCGCCTCGGAACAAGGCTGGACCTCTTAAGAGACCGTGACCCTGAAGAGATAATAAAAAGCATCCGTTCCGATATCACTTCCCACGTCCACGGCTGTGAACAGTTCGATGACATAACGATGCTTTGCCTGAAATACAATTAAGAGTTTAAGAACTTAGTCATACTAAAACGGAGATCCCGGGGGACCTCCGTTTTTTATTGAATATGTGTTATCCGTTCGTACTGCCCGCAGGTAGTTCCTCCTGAGGCGCCGCCTCTTCATAGGCCGTATAATCCGTGATCCCTTCTCCCACGTTCGGAACGTAGTGAGAATAGATGAAGTCTGCTGAGAATATCACAACGAGTATGACGCAGATGGTCACCATCAGCTTCGGCTTCATCTTCGACCACATGGCGTCGAGTACCGGTATCAGCAGGTAGACCGCTGCCATACCTCCTACCATGAAGACCAGAAGGCCTTCGCCGCAGATCCTTCCGTTTATGTTGAGGAAGTACCCGGTGTAGTCCCACCAGCGCATTCCCTTGGTGAGCTCAAGTATCCATGAAGTTGTATACTCAACAGCACCGCAAAGAAGAACGATGGATACCGCCTCTACAAGCGGTTTGCTTCTCCATCTCGCCAGGAGCACCACTATCATGGCTACTCCGCCGCCGTATATAGGGAGCCACGGTCCGTGAAGAACACCGCGGTTTACGAAAACGCCGTCCTTTACCAGATGCAGGATGACTTCCCATGACCAGCCTACGAATGCGAACGCAAAGAATACGAGTATCACAGACCAGATAGTATAGGTCCTGAGGAAGCCGAGGCTTCTTACTATGAGATTATTCTTTTCATCCCAGCGTGGATTGAGACGCTGAGGATATATCTTGCCCTTTATTACAGCCCTGTCTTCAGCTATCTGCTGACGGCGGTTGTCAACTTCGTCATAAGCCTTCTTTTCCTCAAAGCTTCCGGTCCAGATACCGAAATTCTTTGCGAAGAAAGCTCTCTTTCCCTGGAGGGTGACTCTGTGCTCGTCGATGTACTTCTTCTGCTCTTCGATGTCTGAATATGTCTTGCGGAGGAATCCCTCTTCAGCCTTTTCGAACAGATAAGCGTCGTTCAGCATCTCTGCCCCGGGAACTCCCTTCTCCTTAGCTTCTTCTCTTATTGCAGTATAATACTCAGTCGTGGTCGCAGTATGATAAGGTAAGGTCCATAAAACGTCGACGATTCCCATGGAAAATACTCCGAGGATATACCAGAGGATGAAGGTGAAGTCAAGTTTGAAGCATTCCCACTTGTGGCCGTCCATCATGCGGCGTGAAAGCGTGATGGCATCCAGCGGCTTGATATCCGGGTTCTCAGCAACTATATAGGGTACCAGCTTATAGGAGAAGGTCTTGATGAGACCGCCTATGATGGTAAGATCCCAGAGGTATTTGAAGATCGAAGTGACCAAAAGCGTGATCGATGCTCTTTTCCATCTTTTGACCAGTCTGAAATGCCAGAGGTGGGAAATAGGTACCTCTTCATATGTTCTGGCTTCCAGGAACGCTCTTCTCAGGATACCCTGGATCATGTTCTTTATGAAGATCCAGAAGCATATAGTGATAAGCATTGAAGCGAATACCACTATGGCAGACGATACACGGCTTGAGTGGATAACCGATTCCAGACCGTCAAAGATTATCATGTAGAGATTTCCTGAGGAAATATCGTTTGCAATGGCTGCGAATATTCCGTTATGCCTTCCGGTGACGGAATTATCCAGCTTCCTGTTCTGATATTCCTGAAGCTGCTCTTCGGCGTGCGCCTTGCCGGCCTCAGCGTTGTCCTCTGCCAGATCGGACAATACCTTATCGCTTCCGGAAGGTTCGCCCTGTTCTTCAGAATAATAGTCGTATCCGGAAAGGGCTCCCTCCTGCGAAGCGTCGCCTTCTCCGCTTGCTTCCTCAGTACCGGTGCTTTCCCCGGAAGTGTCTTTTACCTGGACGCTGAAGTTAGGTCCCACGTTTCCGCCTAAAGATACCGCAGTGTCTCCGAATATTACATCCTGACCGGTCGCTATCCTGTACAGGTTATTGGCATTGCTTCTTACGAAATCGAATTCCGTACCGATCATCACTGCCAGCAGACATATAATTACTAAAAATATGTAATGCGCCTTGACGACCTGTTTAGCTCTTGCCTTTAATTCCTTTCTCGAGATAGATTTCTTTACTTCTTCCATATCAAACTCTCTCTTCCCGATTTTTTTCATATAATTACTATAAAAATGATTATATCATAAAAATACATATACGGGAATGTTTTATATTTAACGATTTTAATATTTTTCCCATAATTATTCCGATGTTGTAAAAAAAATCATTCCTTATTATAATAAACATAACATTTCGGAGGGAAGCATGATAATAGATACCGGCAACCGCACGGACGTCCCGGCGTTCTACAGCGAGTGGTACATGAAAAGAATAAGAGAAGGCTACGTGATGGTGAGGAACCCCTACTCTCCTGAGCAGGTGACGAGATACAGGCTGGATCCCGAAGTCGTCGATGCGCTGGTTTTTTGCAGCAAAAATCCGGAGCCCATGATAAAGTATCTGGACGAGCTGGACCGTTTCCGCATGTTCTGGTACGTGACCATCACCCCCTACGGCAAGAACATCGAGCCCAATGTGCCTGACAAGCATAGGGTGATCGAGTCCTTTAAGCGTATCTCAGAGCACGTTGGAAAACACGCCATGAGCTGGCGGTACGACCCTATCTTCATCTCAGACACCTACAGCGTGGATTATCACATCGACGCCTTCGAGAGGATGGCTGCTGAACTCGAGGGATACACCGAGCAGGCTGTGATCAGTTTCATAGACCTGTTCGAAAAGACAAAGAAAAACTTCCCGGAAGCAAGAGAAGTTGCACGCGAGGAGAGGCTCGCCATCGGCAAAGCCTTTGCAGAGACAGGAAGACGTCACGGTATCACCATCAGGAGCTGTCTCGAAGGGACCGAACTCGCTCAGTTCGGTATAGATATATCCGGGTGCATGTCCCAGTCTGTCATCGAGCACGCCATCGGGGAGAAGCTGGACATACCCTCATCGCGGCACATCCGGGAATGCAACTGCGCCATGGGAAACGATATCGGTGTCTACAACAGCTGTGCTCACTTCTGCAAATACTGCTACGCCAACTATGATAAGGCAGCTGTCGTCGCAAACATGAAAAAGCACGACCCCGACTCCCCCTTCCTCATCGGAAACAGTATGCCGCTGGACAGGGTCCATGAGGCGGACCAGTACAGCTATATAAAAGATCAGGTGGAAATGGAGATATAAAAAGGGGCCTGCACCGAGTTATGAGATGCATGTCGCTTTTTTTATTTTTGGGGGGTATTTTATAGGTATGTTTATCTATTTTTCAAATTCGAGACGCCATGATGCGAACTGGTCCAGCTGCGCGTCGGTTCTGTGATAGTAGCGCTCGCCCTTGTCCAGTTTTGCGATATCAGCCATTTCTTCATCAGTAAGGCTGAAATCCATGATATCGAGGTTATCTTTTATATGATCCACGTTTCTGGAACCGGGAATAACGGCGAAGCCCATCTGTGTGTGCCATCTGAGGATCACCTGTGCGGGAGATTTGCCGTACTTCTCTCCAAGAGCCTTGAATATCGGTTCGTTGATAAGCGATTTATCGCCGTGTCCCAAAGGATACCAGCTCATAAGCTTGATCCCGTACTTGTCGAGAGTCTTGCGGAGCTCAGTCTGTGTGAAATAAGGATGTGCCTCCACCTGGATGAACTGGGGAGCTATCTCCCACTTGGTCTCAAGCTCTTCAATATACTTACCTTCGAAATTTGAGATGCCGATGGCCTTCGCTTTTCCATTCTTGTATGCCTTTTCAAGCTGTCTGTATCCTGCGAGCCAGTTTCCTGCAGGCTGGTGGATGTAAAGGAGGTCAATGTAATCGACTCCCAATCTCTCCAGGGTCTCATCCACTGCGTTCTCATTTTCATATTCTGAAGGCCAGAGTTTGGTTGAAAGGAACACGTTCTCTCTCTTCACGCCGCTCTCTTTTATGCCGCGGCCCACAGCTTTCTCGTTGACGTAGGCGTTTGCTGTATCCACCAGGGAATAACCCATCTTAAGAGCTTCCCTTACGCTGTTCTCAGCGTCTTTCGGTGAAAGCATGAATGTTCCTATTCCCACTGCAGGACATTTATTTCCATTGTTAAGCGTTAAGTATTCCATTTTATCCTCCTCTTATCAATAAACTGATGCTTTGGACCCGGTAAACTTCCAGACCCCTTCTTCTCTTCTTAAAGTAAAGTCTCCCCGGAGACGCCAGAAGTTTTTTCCGCCTCCGTAGACAGCTGCGAGAACACGGCTCTTGCCTGTCATCTTCGCAGTGTCTCCCTTGACCGACACCAGGATATCATCGTGATCCGCGCTGTAGTAGTTGAAGGTGCCGTCCAGGAGACCTTTTATAAAAACGTCTGCCGACTGCCTTACCCCGGTCATATGCACCAGATGGTAATCGTCTGACATTATGGAACGGAGCCCCTCTGCGTCTTTATTTATCATGTATATCCAGTATTTTCTGTATAACTCTTTTATGGTTTCGATATCGTTCATTACATTTCTCTCTGTTCTGACGGATCCTGGTATTTTATTACCTTTGCCGGCACTTTAGATAAGTCCGTTTGACTTGAGCCAGCTCTTAACTGCTCCTCCTGCGTTTGCTGCGCTGCTTCCTGTGATGGAAAGCCCTCTTCTGACGTCAGCACCGGGAACTGTTTTTTTGATGTCCCTCTCACTGGAACCCATGCCCGAACCCTCGTTTGTGCAGAGAGGAAGGATGGTCTTTCCGGAGAAATCATATCTCTCGAGGAAAGTGAAAACTGCCATGGGCATCGTTCCCCAGTAGTTGGGATATGCGAGAACGATGGTGTCGTACTCATCTATGGTTTCAGGATAGCTTACCAGCTCAGGTCTTGCCTTGGCCTTCAGGTCCTTTTTTGCTTCATCTATACAAGTCATGTATACCGGTGAGTAAGGCTCCTTCATCTCAATCTTGAAGGTGTCTGCTTCGATCATTTCCTTCATGCCGTTCACGACGATCTCGGTATTTCCCACCTTCACGTATCTCATCGCTCCGCCGAAATAGTTTTCATCTGCTCTTGAAAAGAATGCTATAAGTGTCTTTGCCATTTTTATTACCTCCATTAATTGGTTTGTTTTCCTTTTTGTGATTTTATTATTGCACATTATTATTGCAAAATCCAATTGAATCATTGTATAATTGATTTAATAATTAAATAGCAAGGAGACGATCATGAACACCAAACAGATCGATTACTGCATAGCGCTGGCCCATACGCTGAACTTCAGCCGCGCTGCAGAAAACATGTATGTCAGCCAGCCCACATTTTCATATCAGATAAAACTCCTTGAGGAGGAGATAGGCTTCACCATTTTCGAAAGAAGCGGCAAAGGAGCAGCCCTCACCCCTGCAGGTTCCCAGTTCGTGACATATCTCGCCAACATGCGGGAAGAAATGAAGCGGGCCATCGAACAGGGACAGAACTTCAGCGCCAAGTACAGGGACAGCATAACCATAAGCATGATGGTAAGGGAGGCTCTGTACTTCCTTCCGGAGGCAATGAGGACCTTCAGCGAAAAATATCCCGAAGTTCAGATAGTGCCGAAATTCGAGTATGAGAACAGTATGGAAAGTTTTCTTAAGAATGACTCCGATATCGTGTTTGCCCTGAAGGAACAGACAGCTCACGTGCCCGGCATAGACGTCCACGATCTTTTCGTGAGCCACATATACCTGATATCGCAGAGGGAAGATCCTCTCGCTGAAAAAAATATTATTAAAGAAGAAGATCTCTACGGGCGGACTCTGATGGTAGGAGGAGGATCCCCTCCCGCTCTGAGAGCGGTGCAGCAGCGTCTCATATCCTCGGGGCGGATCAGCTACTTCAACAGCGCTGACCACGATACCACCCGGGTAAACGTAGCTGCGGGAAAAGGCGTATGTCTGGCTCCGGGTTTTTTGAACGACCACAGCGGCCAGTTTGCATGGACGCCATTCGACTGTAAAGAAAATTTCTCTTGTGTGCTTTGCACTCACAGAAACGATAACAGGGACAGTCTTAAAACATTCGTAGATATATTGAAAAAAATATATAAAGAAGCCGTGGCCTTCCCCATGTAGCGGAATGCTGACGGCATAACAGATCATGACCATATAGAAAAGCGAGGCTAATATGAAAAAATTCAGAGGAAGCAGCGACTACGTCGCATCACAGGAACTTATGAACGCGGTAAATGTGGCTATACAGCTTCAGAAACCGCTCCTTATCAAGGGCGAACCCGGCACCGGCAAGACCATGCTGGCTCAGTCCATCGCAGAGTCCATGGATATGACCCTGATTATCTGGAGCATCAAGTCCACCACCAAGGCACACGAAGGTCTCTACATGTACGATACGGTCCAGAGGCTCTATGACAGCCAGTTCGGCGAAGGCGATGTATCGGACATAAAACAGTACATCAAACTCGGTAAGCTCGGCGAGGCCTTCACTTCGGACGAGCAGGTGGTGCTCCTGATCGATGAGATCGATAAGGCAGATCTGGAATTCCCAAACGACCTCCTCTGGGAGCTCGACAGGATGGAATTCTTCATAAATGAGACCAAGGAGACCATAAAGACCAGACACCGTCCGATAGTTATCATCACATCGAACGCAGAGAAGGAACTTCCGGACGCCTTCCTGAGGCGCTGCATCTTCCATTACATCGAATTCCCCACCGAGGACAAGATGCGCGAGATCATAAAGGTACACTTCGGTAACGTGGACAAGAAGCTGGTGGATGAGGCCCTTAAGGCCTTCTACGATATCCGTCACATGAGGGATATACAGAAAAAGCCCAGTACTTCAGAACTTCTCGACTGGATACAGGCTCTTCAGATAGCGGGCTGCGATGTAAAAAAGATAGCTGACGAGATCCCCTACATGGGAGTGCTCCTCAAAAAGAATCAGGACATAGAGACAGCTCAGGCGTACAGATTCAGGAGATAAAGGAGAACGGTATGTTTATAGAGTTTTTCAACCTTCTGAGACTTCACGGCCTTAAGGTATCTCTGGACGAATGGCTTGTCCTGATGGATGCTCTTGACAGGGGAATGGCGGAGAATTCTCTGATGGAATTCTACTACCTCTGCAGGAACATCCTCATAAAATCGGAAACCGACTATGACAAGTTCGACATGGCCTTTGCAGAGTACTTCAAAGGTATAGAGTCGGTGGACGAGATACCTGAGGAACTGAAACAGTGGCTTTCACAGGATGAGCTGGAGCGCATGATAGACGACATGCCGGAATGGGCCGGGGAATACGACCTGGATACTTTAAGGCAGATGTTCAAAGAACGTCTGGAGGAACAGAACGAAAAGCATGACGGAGGAAACTACTGGGTAGGTACAGGGGGCACCTCGCCCTTCGGCCACGGTGGTTATAACCCTGCCGGTATACGTGTCGGCGGTACAGGCCGCCATCAGTCCGCCATACAGATCGCGGGCGAGCGAAACTTCAGGGACTTCAGGCAGGATAACGAGCTCGATACCAGACAGTTCCAGATGGCTTTCAGGAAGCTCCGCCAGTTCTCAAGCCGCGTGGATACGGCAAAGACGGAGCTGAATATCGACGCTACCATCGACGCCACCTGTGACAACGCAGGGCTCCTTAAGCTCGTATATGAAAAGCCCCGTAAAAACACGGTGAAGCTTCTCCTTCTCATGGATTCCGACGGTTCCATGAGAAGCTACAGCAAGCTCTGCAGTCAGCTTTTCCAGGCGGTGAACCAGTCCACTCACCTGAAGGATCTTAAGATATATTATTTCCACAACTGCATCTACGACTACCTTTATACGGATCCATATATAATAGACGGACGATGGATCGAGACAGACTGGGTGTTCAGGAACCTGAGCTCCGACTACAAGGTGATCATCGTGGGAGACGCAGCCATGTCCTCATACGAACTTACCGCCAGAGGCGGCAACATAAACTGGTACGCCTGGAATAATGAGCCCGGCATAAACTGGCTGAAGAAATTCAACCGGTTCTACCACAAGGTGATCTGGCTCAACCCCATCAGGGAATCCCGCTGGAACCACGCCTGGGGAGCCAGGACCATCAACATGGTAAGAGAAGTTTTCCCAATGTACGAACTCACTTTGGACGGTCTGGACAAAGGAATACATAAACTGCTTACAAACTGAGGCCCGCATAAGCGAGCCTCTTTTTATTTTGCGATCGTACCTATATTATTTATTATATAATCCAAAAATTCTCTGGATGCGAAGGGCATCGTCTCGCGGCTTCTCCACGCCAGCGATACCGACCTCAAGGGAGCATCTTCGATGTCTCTCACTTCCAGTCCCTCTTCAAATCCCTTTACTATCCTCTTTATCTGTACCGAGATCCCGAATCCCCTTCTTACCATTCCAAGTATGGAATAGTCGTCGTAGATATCGTATTCCGTCTTCGGTTCAAGCCCCTTTTCCCTGAAGGCTTCGAGCACAGTATTGCAGTCCTTTCCCTCATCGAACAGTATGAAAGGATCGTTCGTCAGATCCTTCATGCTGAGGGTCTTTTTCTCAGCAAGCGGATGTCCCTTCGGAAGCACCGCTGCCAGTTCATCGTCATAGAGATGCGCAGACTCAAGTCCTTCGGAGAAGCGCGTGCTGATGAAGCCGAAATCAACCTCTCCCTGTTCTATCGATTCCCTGATGCTGTTGTATTCACCCTGCTTGATGACGAAGTTCACTCCGGGATGCTCTTCCTTGAATTTCTTCATGAGTTCGGGAAGAAGTTCACGGCTCACGCTGGTGAATGACGCTACGCTTATTGTCGCGTTCTCCATGCCGTTTATCTCAAGCTTTCTTCTTAACAGCGCCTCTTCTGCGTTTTTTATGGCTTCAAAGTACGGATAATACTCCCTTCCGTCCGAAGTAAGTTCAAAAGTCCCCCTGCTTCTGGTGATCAGTTTGGTCTCAAGTTCATCCTCAAGGCTCTTGACGATCTGGCTGACAGCACTCTGGGAATATCCCAGCTCATTTCCCGCCAGAGTAAAACTTTTAAGTTCCGCAGCCCTGCAAAAAACAGCGTATTTCGATGATGTCTTCATTGTGCTCTCCGGTTCAGAATATAGATTAGTTTTTCTTATGTATTCATTATAATTATTCGTTTTACTTATGTCAATCGGCATGCTATCATTAATTACAATGAATGTGAAAAACCGCATTCGTATCGAAGGATAGTACAGTTTATGGGAAGATTTGAACAGACAAAGAAAGACATATTTCTTACAGGACTTAAGAACGGAATACCCATTGCAGTGGGATATTTTGCGGTAGCCTTCAGCCTGGGTATCACTGCCAGAAGCTGCGGCTTCAACGCTTTTCAGGGTTTCCTGGCAAGCATGACGAGCTACGCATCGGCAGGCCAGTACATCGGTTTCACCCTCTATGCGGCGAATTCCACGCTGTTGCAGCTGGTGATAATGATGCTCATCACAAATGCCAGGTATCTTCTGATGGGTATCGCCCTCAATCAGAAGGTACGTGAAGGCACTCCAATCGGACCCAGGATCATGATCGGAATGACCATCACAGACGAGATCTTCGGAGTTACAATCTCCAAACCCGGTTATGTGAATCCGTATTTCAACGCAGGAGTATGGAGCATCGCGCTGATCTTCTGGTCCCTTGGCACGGCCCTCGGCATCGCAGTCGGAAACATTCTTCCCTTAAGGGCAGTGAGTGCCATGAGCGTAGCCCTCTACGGAATGTTCCTGGCATCCATCATACCGCCCGTCAAAAAAGACAAGGCCATAGGTATCGTGATCGCCTTCAGTTTCGCATTCAGCTATCTTTTCACCGTGCTTCCCGGAGTGAGCGAGCTTTCATCGGGTAACCGCACCATTCTGCTTGCCGTTGTCATTTCAGCTGCAGCAGCTCTGATCGCACCCAGAAAGAACGAAGAACCGGAGATCGCAATGGAAGGAGGCGGATCAGATGAATAATATCAACGTATACATCTGGATCATCGTTATGGCCCTGGCTACAGGTGCCACCAGGATCCTGCCCCTCACCCTCATCAGAAAACCAATAGAGAATAAATTCATCCAATCTTTTCTGTATTACGTCCCCTACGTAACACTTGCCGTGATGACCTTTCCCGCAATCATGGAAGCGACCCAGATCCCTGCTGCCGGAGCGCTGGCTTTGGTAGCGGGCATCGCGGCTGCCTGGTTCGGAGCAGGTCTCTTCGGAACAGCAGCATCGTGCTGCCTGATAGTACTGATCGTAGAATTACTGCTTGTGTAATAAGTCCCCCCATATAAAAGACCTGCCCCGATGTGCAGGTCTTTTTGCGGTTAGTTTCTATGCGTAATGAAAACTCAATATCTTGATAATATCAAGCCTTCGATGATCCGCCAGGTAGCGCTGTTGTCGAAAGGCATTTCTTTTCCGTCAAATGTCAGGATTAGGTTTTTTGGAGGATAGATGCCGTTAGACAGGTACTTCTTCATTTTTTCGAAGTTATTACGCTGATAATCCGGTCTGTCCATCATACCCAGATGCTCCCAATAAATCAGCGTCCCGTCTGAAAGTTTGATAGTGAAATCCGGATACAATGGCTCCGTATTATATCCATCAGGGTTTTCGGTCACCAGCTCAAGCCTTTTTTCATAACGGAATTCAAGCCCGGAAGCGTAGATTCCTTCTGCGATGAGCATCTCATTCTTCGATCTGACCATAAGATCAAACGATGTCCTGTGTTTAAGCCCTTTTCTGTCTTTGGAATTCTCTGACTGCACAACACTGCTTTTCCCAGCAGCCTTGCTTATCCAGGTATCGCTCGTCATCATGACGTCCCGTGATCCTTCATTTATAGCATCGCTTTCCAAGACATCCCTTAATTTTATATATGCTGCAGGCATGAGCTCGGCCACCGAATCCACATCGTAATCGTAAAGCCTTTTAGACATCTTCGTCATTGCATCAATATTGTTTCTCAACACCTCAGCAGTCTTCGCATTTAATTGTTTTTGGTATAGTTCCTTGAGCATTTCGTACTCAGACACATGCACGTACCTTTGCTTCTTTTCCTTTTTTCCTCTTATAAAGAAGCGTGGTGTTCCTTTCATTATTCTATAAGTCAGGCGATCCTCTGAAAACTCTGCACTTTCATACTTTTGGAGGATCCTCTCTTCAGTTTTTATTTCTTTTTCGATCATTTTTACCACACTCATTTGACTTCTCCTTAACTTTTAATATGCTCCAAAACATTACTAAGGTGTTCAATAGATTACGGTTATCAAAGTATACCTAAACTGATATATTACTAATAATCGGTATACTTTTATAGACGCCTCCGCTCTCCTCTTTCAGTCCGGTATACCAAAATCACCCTTTATTCTTTTTTCGGTATACTTTGCAGATTCTATGAAGACTATATGCCTGCGGGTGGTATACCCAACTTGCCATTTTCCTTCTATTCGGTATACTTTGCAGGATCTCTCACATCTGGCATCCTCTTCTGGTATACCAAAATCATCATTTTCATCCAAATCGGTATACCCTGCTCAATAACATCCCCATCCCCCCCCATTTTCCGCAAAAAATTCTCCCACAATCCTGCAAAAAATCGACCGCCAATAAAAAAACCTGTCCCGGGGGACAGGTTTTGTCTGAAGTTTTACTTCTCAGCGATCTTATCATAATGTATTTGATGCGTTCAGCACGTCTCTGATCTTATGCTGTACCATTCTCTGGATAGCGTCTCTGGCAGGTCCGAGGTACTTACGAGGGTCGAACTCTGCGGGATTCTCTACCAGGAATCTCCTGATCTCTGCGGTCATCGCGAGACGAAGGTCTGTGTCAATGTTTACCTTGCAGATGCCGTACTTGGTGGCTTCTCTGATCATCTCTTCGGGAACGCCCTGTGCTCCGGGGATCTCTCCTCCGAACTCGTTGCATCTGTCAACGAATTCTCTGAGTACGGTTGATGCTCCGTGGAGTACCAGCGGTGTCTCGGGTATAAGTGAGTGGATCTCTTTAAGTCTCTCGAAATCGAGGTAAGGATCGCCTTTGAACTTATATGCACCATGAGAAGTACCGATGGCGATGGCAAGTGAATCAACGCCCGTTCTCTCCACGAATTCCTGAGCTTCAGCAGGGTCCGTGAACTTAGCGGATCTCTCGTCTACGGAAATGTTATCTTCAACTCCGGCAAGCTTTCCGAGTTCAGCTTCCACTACTACACCGTGAGCGTGAGCATATTCAACTACCTGCTTGGTGAGCGCGATGTTTTCTTCGAAAGGATGCTTGGATCCGTCTACCATTACAGATGTGAAACCATCATCCACGCATTTCTTACAGATATCGAAATCTTCGCCGTGATCGAGGTGAAGGCAGATATCCAGACCTGTATCCTCAATAGCAGCTTCTACAAGCTTTACCAGATATGCAGGACGTGCATACTTACGTGCTCCTGCGGATACCTGAAGGATCAGCGGCGCCTTCTCGATCTTAGCCGCATCTACGATACCCTGTACGATTTCCATGTTGTTTACGTTGAAGGCTCCTATAGCGTAGTCGGAAACCAGAGCCTTGGCAAACATTTCTTTAGTTGTTACAAGTGCCATTTCAAACTCCTATCATATAAATTCAACGATTGAAAACATTAACTCCAGTTAACTGCCTTGATGATGTCTTCCCTGGTGCTTCCCTTGGCAAAGGTGAACACGCCGGATTTCATCTTCTCATCATCGTAGCCTATGTCGTCGCAGATGCTGTCATATTCGGCATAATCCGCAAAGACACCAGCGTCCACCAGACACTGGACTGCCTCGGTGGCGGTAGTTCCAACGAGGGTGACTTCCAGATCCTTGGCAAGCACGTCGCCATCCCATTCCGCGGCCTTGGTCACGGTAACGGAATCGTCTGTTGTTTCCGTATCTCCGGTGTTCGCTTCGCCCTCTGCGGGTTTCGTGCTGTCTTCACCGGTCTGGGCAGCGTCTCCTGTATTATTTTCAGAAGCCGCGTCGGTGCCGGTATTCGTCTGTGTCTGAGATGTATTCTCAGGCTCAGTCAGCACTTCGGAAGCTTCATCGGTTCCTATGAGCTGCTTGGGATATTCAAGGATTATTCCAAGACGCCAGAAGATGATAAGCGCAGCGATGGCCAGGATCAATATCGCTATGAGGATGTCGCTCTTATTGTATATAATGTCTTTGATCTTGTTCATTACTATCTCCCCTTATTTTTAAATCTCTATCATAGTATTTTAACAGATTTAGTCTTTAAAAACAAGGGAATCTGGAGTATAATATTCACATGGTGAAGATAATCATAGAAGAAAACCAGAGCGGGCAGCGTCTCGACCGTTTCCTGAAAAAATATTACAGCAAGGCCCCCCTTTCCATGATCTACAGAATGATCAGAAAGGACGTCAAACTCAACGGGAAACGCTCGTCCGAAGATGTTATCCTGAGCACGGGTGATGAACTGACGCTGTATATAACCGAGGAGGAATCCGAATCCCTTAAGGGTTCAGTCCGCCGCGTCAGGGCCAGGAAGCAGTTCACCATACCCTACGAGGATGAAAACATCCTCATAGCTGACAAGCCCTTCGGTCTTCTGACTCACGGAGACAGCCATGAAAAGAAGAATCATCTGGCTAATCAGGTAATGGATTATCTCATCTCCAAAGGGGAATATGATCCGTCCAGGGACCGCACCTTTACCCCTGCGCCCTGCAACCGTATCGACAGAAACACCACCGGTCTGGTGATCTTTGCAAAAAATCCTCAGGCCCTGAGAGAAATAAATGCCGTTTTAAGAACTAAGGAAGGTATAGAGAAATATTACCTTACCATTCTTTGCGGTTATCTCGAAAAGGAACTTTTCTTAAGCGACTTCATGGTCAAGGATCAGCGCCTGAACAGAGCTGTGATCTCGGGATCCGATGCAGAAGGCGCCAAGTCCATGGAGACCGTTGTCACTCCTCTTGACCACGGAGCATACAGAGGGAAAAAATACACTCTGGCTCAGGTCAGGATACTGACAGGCCGCACCCATCAGATACGTTCGCAGCTGGCTCATGCGGGTTACCCGCTCCTGGGCGACAGCAAATACGGAGGATCTAAAGATCTCAATCCGACCCAGCTCCTTCACAGCTGGAAACTCTGTTTCAGGGAGATGCCCGGGGGCAAGCTCTCTTATCTCTCCGGCAGGACAGTGGAATGCACACCGCCTGAAAACTTCATGGCGATTCAGAAAAAGATATTCAGAAAGGTATAACAGGTATTTTTAGTTGAAGAAAGAACTACTCGCTTGGATCAGGGATATTATCATAGCCGCGTTCATAGCTTTTGTCGTGCTGCTTCTTTTCAAGCCTATCATAATACAGCAGCACTCGATGGAGCCTAATTTTAATTCCGGGGATTACGTCATCGCCTTCAAGCAGGCGTATAAGCTTTCAGGCACGCCTGAAAGAGGAGACGTCATAGTCTTCCGCAGCGAGCTCAAGGACGACAAGGGAAACAACAAGAACCTCATCAAGAGGGTCATCGCCACCGGCGGTGAGACAGTCGAGATACGCGGGGGATACGTATACGTAAACGGAGAAATGCTGGACGAACCCTACGTTCTCGAGCAGGGAATGTCCGGTGAAATGGAAAGCGTGACCGTTCCGGAGGGATGTCTCTTCTGCTGCGGCGATAACCGCGAGGTAAGCGTCGACTCCCGAAAATCCGAAGTAGGAATGGTCAGCATTGACTCGGTGGTGGGCAGGGTCATCATACGCCTCTTCCCCTTCAATTCCATTAAAACGTTCTGACTTTCAGAAGGCACTATCGGTATAGAATGAAAAAACAGATAAAACTCGTATCAAACAATAAAAAAGCATACCATGACTACTTCGTGGACGAGACCTACGAAGCCGGCATAGTCCTTACCGGTACGGAGATCAAATCCGTCCGTCAGGGAAAGGTATCCATAAAGGAAGCCTACGTTAGGATCAGAAACGGTGAAGCCATCGTCCAGGGCATGAACATCTCCCCCTATGAACAGGGGAACCGTTTCAACGTGGATCCCTTGAGAGACAGGAAGCTCCTTCTTCACAAGCAGGAGATCCGTAAGCTAACCGGCAAGCTCACGCAGCAGGGCATGACTCTCGTACCTCTTAAGATGTACATCAATGAAGACGGACGCGCCAAGGTGGAACTTGGGCTCTGCAGAGGAAAGAAAAACTACGACAAGCGTGAAGCCATAGCTAAAAAAGACGCTCAGCGTTCCATAGAACGGAGCATGAGAAACCACTAAAAAACAAACCCCGCGATGCGGGGTTTTCGTTTATTCTTCCATCATTTTCTCAGCCACTGCACGTTCTTTGCAGATGTCTGCCCAGCTGCGCTGCTTGCTCATGAATTCAGCAAAGGCTGCCAGCTCGTCTGGAATGGCGATCTTCTGGGGGCACATCTCCATGCAGGCTCCGCAGCCTATGCATGCTGAAGGCTTCTTGTCCTCCGGGTATGAATCGAGCTGCATGCCAACGGTGAATCCGCCGCCTGCGCGTACCTGATTGTATTTGAACAAAAGATCCGGGATGTCCAGTTCCATGGGACAGTTCGAAGTGCAGTATCTGCATGCGGTGCACGGGATGTCATTCTTCATTCCTTCGGTGGCCTTCATTATGATCTTTTCCTCTTCATCAGTAAGGGGATCCTCGTGATCGAAGGCAGCGATGTTGTCAACCACGTGCTCCATGGCAGTCATGCCTGAAAGTACTGTGAACACGTTGTCCAGTTTCTGCGTCCATCTGAGAGCATATGAAGCTGCCGACTTTCCTTCGCCCAGTTCTGCCATGAGGTCATCCGGAAGCTTGGCCAGCTTGCCGCCTCTTACGGGCTCCATGATGACGATGGGAAGTCCGTACTCTGATACCAGATCGTACTTCTCATTCGCCTTTTCAACCGTCCAGTCCAGATAATTTATCTGAAGCTGGCAGAATTCCATCTCAGAAGCGTACTTATCCAGGATCAGCTTAAGGGTGGGCAGATCTGCATGGCTTGAAAAGCCGAGATGCCTGATGCGTCCCTGTTTCTTCTGCTCGATAAAGTAGTCAAAGATGCCCCATCTGGGATCTTCGTAGGTCTTGAGCGAATTCTCATATACGTTGTGCAAAAGATAAAAGTCGAAATAATCCACCTGACACTTCTTAAGCTGCTTTTCGAAGGTATCAGCAGGATCGTATTTCTCGGAGACCGCGTGTCCAGGGAATTTATCTGCGAGATAGAAGCTGTCTCTGGGGTAGTTTTTCAGTATCCTTCCGATGACGTTCTCCGAGGTCCCGCTGTGATAGGGCCAGGCCGTATCGTAATAATTGACTCCGTGCTTCATGGCGTAGTCAACCATTTCAGCTGTAAGTTCCTCGTTTATCCTGCCGTCTTCTTTAACGGGAAGACGCATCAGACCAAAGCCCAGCATCGATATATCAAGGTCTTTAAACTTTCTGTATATCATTTCAGCCTCCTTTTATTTCTTCGCTAAAACTTTCTTAAGGAATTCTCCTGTGTATGAACCTTCAAACTCAGCTACCTCTTCAGGGGTTCCGGTGGTCACTACGGTGCCTCCGCGGTTGCCGCCTTCAGGTCCCAGATCTATGATGTAGTCAGCGGACTTGATGACGTCGAGGTTATGCTCGATAACTACGACCGTGTTACCCTGATCAACCAACTGCTGCAGCACGTTCACCAGCTTGTTCACGTCGTCGAAGTGAAGGCCGGTGGTCGGCTCATCCAGGATGTAAAGGGTCTTTCCGGTGGAACGCTTGGTGAGTTCCGTAGCCAGTTTGACTCTCTGGGCCTCTCCTCCCGAAAGCTGGGTGGAAGGCTGGCCGAGTTTGATGTAGCCAAGGCCTACCTGTTCAAGCGTATCCAGATATCTGTATATCTGAGGCACGTTCCTGAAGAAGTCCAGAGCTTCATGCACGGACATATCCAGTACCTCGAAGATATTCTTATCCTTGTATTTTACTTCCAGGGTCTCCCTGTTGTATCTCTTTCCGTGGCAGACCTCGCAGGGAACGTAGACATCGGGAAGGAAGTGCATCTCGATCTTGATGATGCCATCTCCGGAGCAGGCCTCGCAGCGGCCGCCCTTGACGTTGAAACTGAATCTTCCCTTCTTGTATCCCCTCATCTTCGCTTCCGGAAGGGTCGCAAAGAGATCTCTGATGGTATCGAACATACCGGTGTAAGTAGCCGGGTTCGACCTGGGGGTCTTACCGATAGGGCTCTGATCTATGTCGATGACCTTATCGATATGCTCGAGTCCGTCTATCCTGTCGTGATCTCCCGGCTCCTCCTGGAGACGGTTGGTAACGCGCGCGGCGCCCTTGTAAAGTATCTCATTGACAAGGGACGACTTGCCGGAGCCGGATACGCCGGTGACACAGACGAACTTCCCGAGAGGTATGTCAACATCTATGTTCTTAAGGTTGTTCTGACGGGCACCTCTTATTGTGAGTTTGTTACCGTTTCCCGGCCTTCTGTAGTCGGGTACGGGGATCTTTTTCTTACCTGAGAGGTACTGGCCTGTGATGGACTCAGGACATGCCATGATGTCCTCAACTGTTCCCTGGGCTACCAGCTTACCGCCGTTAATTCCCGCCCCAGGACCGATATCCACTATGTGGTCGGCTGCGAACATGGTATCCTCGTCGTGTTCGACCACGATAAGTGTATTTCCTATATCCGTAAGGTCCCTCAAAGTCTTGAGAAGTTTCTCGTTATCCTTCTGATGAAGTCCTATGGAAGGCTCGTCCAGGATATACAGCACTCCCACCAGGCTCGAGCCTATCTGGGTGGCAAGTCTGATACGCTGTGATTCTCCTCCGGAAAGGGTCCCTGCTGAACGGCTGAGAGTCAGATAATCCAGTCCCACGTTCTTTAGGAAGTTCAGGCGGTTCCTGATCTCTTTGATTATCATCTCGGCGATCTTGGCATCCTTCTCGCTGAGCTCCAGCTTATCAAAAAACTCAAGGCATTCCACGATGGACATGTCCGACATCTCGGAGATGTTGATTCCGCCGACGGTTACAGCCAGAACTTCAGGCTTAAAACGTCTTCCCCCGCAGTCCGGGCATACGCTGGTGGTCATATAGGCTTCCATCTTGTTTCTGAAGTAGTCAGAAGATGTTTCCCTGACCCTTCTCTCTATGTTATTGATGGCTCCCTCAAAAGGTCTGTCCTGAAGGGACCTGGCCCCTGTGCCCCTTGACACGTAGGTCCACTGGAGTTTCCTGTTGCCCGTGCCGTAGTAGAGTTCCTGAATGAAATCCTTCGGCATGTCCTTAAGCGGAACGTTGGGATCCACCCCGTGATACTTGATGAGACCGTTGATATTCTGCCTGTACCAGCCTGAGAATTCCATGGTGCCGAAGATGGGCTGAAGAGCCCCCTCATTGATTGAAAGGTTCTCGTCCACAAGCTTCTTCGGATCCAGTTTCTGGGTGATGCCGATACCCGAACATGTTGGACATGCTCCGAAGGGAGCGTTGAAGGAGAACATCCTTGGCTCCAGTTCCTCAAGGGATGCGCCGTGATCCGGGCATGCCAGCTTCGTGCTGAATATCTTCTCGGTGTGATGGTCGTAGAAGTCAGCTTCGATCTGCACCAGACCTCCTTCAGACTGACCGATCGCCAGTTCACAGGCTTCCGCTATACGGCCCTCCTGACCCGGCTTCACTACGATCCTGTCAACCACCACTTCTATGTTATGCTTGAAAGTCTTCTCCAGCTTGATCTCATCCTCGTCCAGGATCTTCACTTCACCGTCTACCCTTACCCTGGTGAATCCTTCACGTTTTATCCTGTCGAGCACCTTCTCATGAGTGCCCTTCTTCGCGCGGATGACGGGAGCAAGCACCAGAAGCTTCGTACCCTCGTCCATGGCCATGATGGAATCCACCATCTGGTCCACCGACTGGGACGATATGGGCTTACCGCATACCGGGCAGTGGGGCTTGCCTATTCTCGCAAAGAGAAGTCTGAAGTAATCGTGTATCTCCGTCACGGTACCCACCGTAGACCTTGGATTTCTGTTGGTGGTCTTCTGGTCGATGGATATGGCGGGGCTCAGGCCCTCGATATATTCCACGTTGGGTTTCTCCATCTGACCCAGGAACTGACGCGCATAGGAAGAAAGAGACTCCATATATCTCCTCTGGCCCTCTGCATAAATGGTATCAAAAGCAAGTGAAGACTTGCCGGAACCTGACAGTCCCGTCAGCACCACCAGTTTGTCTCTGGGTATCCTGACGTTCAGTTTTCTTAAGTTGTTTTCGTTTGCGCCTCTTATAATTATTTCGTTCTGCATAGTAAAGGTATTATATCACAATTAATAAACTTTGGGTAGCATTTTTTGGAACATCTGTTCGATATTTCTTGCCATTGTTTTGCTCTGATAGTATAATGTCAAAAGGAGGAAAAAACATGACTGAATTCAGAGTACATGCGGATTTTGAGCCTATGGGCGACCAGCCCAAGGCCATAGAGACACTCGCAGAAGGCATCAGGGCCGGCAAGCGTTTCCAGACCCTGATGGGAGTTACTGGCTCCGGCAAGACCTTCACCATGGCCAAGCTCATAGAAAAGGTCCAGAAGCCCACCCTCGTCATCTCACACAATAAGACACTGGCAGCACAACTCCACGGCGAGTTCAAGGAATTCTTCCCCGAGAACGCGGTGGAATACTTTGTATCATATTACGACTACTATCAGCCCGAGGCTTACGTGCCTTCGACTGACACATATATCGAGAAGGATTCTGACATAAACGACGAGATAGAGAAGCTGAGACACTCGGCCACAGCCGCCCTCGCAGAGAGGCGCGACGTCATTATAGTAGCTTCAGTCTCCTGTATTTACGGACTCGGATCGCCTTTTGACTATGTGAATCAGATGCTCTCTCTCCGTCCCGGCATGGAGAAGTCCCGCCGTGACATACTGAGAAAGCTGGTGGATCTTCAGTATACGAGAAACGACATGGCCTTTGAGCGCGGCACCTTCAGGGTAAGAGGCGACGTCATCGACATCTACCCCGCGGGAAACGACTCTGCGGTAAGGGTCGAACTCTTCGGCGATGAGATAGACAGCATCAAGGAGATGAATCCTGTGACCGGAGAGATCATAGGTATCAGAAATCATATCTCCATCTATCCTGCATCCCACTACGTAACGTCTCCTGAGAACATGGAGCACGCCATATCCACGATAAACGAGGAGCTCGAGGAGCGCATCCAGTGGTTCAAGGACCGCGGCAAGCTCCTGGAAGCCCAGAGGATCGAACAGCGCACCAGGTACGACCTGGAGATGCTCCGTGAGATCGGAATGTGCAAGGGCATCGAAAACTACACCAGACATCTGGCAGGCGCTAAGCCCGGCGAGAAGCCCTATACCCTCATCGACTACTTCCCGGATGACTTCCTGATGATAATCGACGAGTCACACGCCATGCTTCCCCAGCTTCACGGAATGTATGCGGGAAACCTCTCCAGAAAGACATCGTTAGTTGACTATGGATTCAGGCTTCCTTCAGCTCTGGACAACAGACCCCTGAAGTTTGAAGAGTGGGAAAAGATGATAAATCAGGTGGTATTCTTCTCGGCTACCCCTGCTGATTACGAAAAGGAAAAGTCGGGAGGCATAAACGCCGAACAGCTGATACGTCCCACCGGACTTCTGGATCCGCCCATAGAGGTCCAGCCCACCAAGGGTCAGATCGACCATCTCATCGGTGAGATCAGAAAGACCACCGCCAAGGGCGAGAAGGTCCTGGTCACCACCCTGACGAAAAAGATGGCAGAATCCCTCACCGACTATCTTAAAGGCGTGAACATCAAAGTGCGCTATCTCCACTCCGACGTTGACACGCTTGAGCGTATGGAGATAATCCGCGACCTGAGGATGGGAGTCTTCGACGTGCTCGTAGGTATCAACCTTCTCCGTGAAGGTCTGGATATCCCGGAAGTCGCTTTAGTCGCCATACTGGATGCCGACAAGGAAGGTTTCCTGAGAACGGAGACGTCTCTCATCCAGACCATCGGACGTGCCGCGAGAAACGTTGACGGAAGAGTCATCATGTACGCCGACGGCATCTCCAAGGCAATGAAGGCCGCGATAGACGAGACCGACAGAAGGCGAAAGATACAGAATGAATATAACGAGGCTCACGGTATCACGCCGGAGTCCGTCAAGAAGTCCGTCCGCTCCGTCATTGAAGCCACCAAGGCCGCAGACAAGGAGATGGAATTCTACAAGGGCAAGTCTCCTCTGGAACTTACGAAGAAGGAACTTCAGGACTACGTGAAGAAGCTGGAAAAGGAGATGAAGCAGGCCGCCAAGGATCTTCAGTTCGAACGGGCTGCTCAGCTGCGAGACCAGATATTCGAATACAAAGTCAGACTGGAATAAAAAACGCGCCGCAAGGCGCGTTTTGTTTTTATCTTATTCAGGAAGTTTGGCTATATCCACCCAGCCTATCGATCCGGAGTACTTGTATAGTTCTTCCGGTGTGAATTCAGCTGCTGAATTGGATGAACCGCAGGCGGGAAATACGGATTCGAATCTCTTAAGGGATTCGTCGCAGTATATCTTAACGTTGGGATTCTCTATTCCGAAGGCGCAAACCCCTCCGATGGCGTGCCCCGTGAAGGCCACCACCTCTTCAGCGCTCAGCATCGAAGCCTTATGGTGGAAGGTGTCCTTGAACTTCCGGTTATCTATCCTGGCATCCCCTGCAAGCTGCACCAGTATGCAGCCCTCTTCACCGTCCTTAAAGGACATGGTCTTGCATATCCTGGCTCCTTCAACGCCTACAGCCTGAGCTGCCAGCTCAACCGTCGCAGAGCTCACTTCGAACTCCATTATGCGGTCCTCTATGCCGAATTTGCGAAAATACTCTCTTACCTTGTCGATTGCCATGATGTCTCTCCTGTATGGATCAGTTCTTAGGCGTCATGTAGAATCTGCCGTTTACCTGATCTGTCTTTATAACGTTCGTGAATGCCGCGGGATCGATTTCCTTGATGGCTTTTATGACCTTGTCTGACTGATCCCTTCCGATCACTGAATAGAGGATATTCTTGCTTTCTCCCGAATATCCGCCTTCTCCTTTGATGATGGTGGCGTCGTGATGAGTCAGCTCATATATCTTTGTGATTATTTCCTGAGGCATCGCCGTTACCACGAGCAGCGTATCCTGCTGATATCTCTTATAGAACGTCCCCAGCATGGTTGTGATGACGTACTGATAGATGATGGAGTACAGCGCCCTGTCGAAGTCAAAGAGCAGTCCTCCTATGACCAGGAGCACGATGTTTCCGGCAAGTATATATCCCCAGGCGTCTATTCCCTTTTTCTCACTGAGGTATATCGATATGAAATCAGTTCCTCCTCCGGAAGCGCCTGCCGTGAGACAGATCACAGAAGCCACGCCTCCCACGATACCCGCAAACAGCGCTATAAGGATAGGCTCATATGTTATGGTTATATTGGGGAACAGATCGGTAAGTACCGATGACAGCGCAACCACGTAGAAAGATTCTATGGTGAACTTCTTGCCGATGTACCTGAGCCCTATATATACGGGCACAAGATTGATTGGCAGATATACCAGTGAATAAGGTATCTCCACGTTGAAGAACTGTCTTCCTATCTGCTGGATCAAAACAGTTATACCGCTGAACCCTCCGGGTATCAGGTTCCCCGTCCTGATAAAGCTCTTCAGGTTGAAGGCAAAGATCGCCGCTGCCACCGTCAGAAGAAAATATTTTAAAATTGTAGATTTGAATTTAGACTGTTTCTTCATAATTGCAGATCAAAACAAACCTTTCAACGTCTGAACTGTCATCTGTGCAGGTGCTGAGGACCAGAGTCTCAGGACCTTCTCCGTACTTAGGCAGGGAGTACACATCGTCTTCTATCGATATATACTTGCCTACGGTTGCGCTGTATCTCATTTTCTTCCCGTCGGGAAGAATGACATATACATCCTTGTGAGCCTCCAGATACTTGGTATCTTCGAATTTTTTGAGGCGTCCGAACATGGCTCCGTTATGCATATTGTGTCCGTAAAGGAGCGTCTCCTGATCGGAGAAGTCCGGGCTGCAGGCAACGTCCATGAATATGGATCCCGCGATGGAATAATTCCCCTTGAAGTCCACGTAAAGGTAAGCGTTGTTGGTACTTCCCTGCAGTACCGGGTAGTTCACGTTGGTATCGGGAATATATATCCACGCTCTTACATCGGAATTGTCCCCCTGAAGGGTCGCAAAGTCCACCTCGGGAAATCCGTCAGTGTCCTCATAGACGTATTTTTCTACGATCTCCTCGTTGGCTGTATCGATCTTGTGATAGTTCATCGCTATCTTGGCGATGTTATACCCTGAAAATGCGATAACTCCCAAAAGGATTATTATCAGTATTATCGTGAACGTGTTGTATCTTTTTTTCTTTTTCTCAGATCTCATATTATCACCCTTTTTAAAGCTCTCTTCTTCCCTCAAAAGATTTTAGCAAAGTAACCTCGTCCGCGAATTCAAGATCGGATCCCACGGGGACTCCGTGAGCTATCCTGCTGACCTTGATGCCTGCGGGCTTCAGAAGCTTTGAGATATACATAGCCGTGGCCTCGCCCTGTATGGTGGGGTTGGTCGCTATTATCACCTCTTCACAGTCGTTGGCCTGAAGTCTTTTTATCAGGGACTTGAGATTTATATCCTCAGGGCCTATCCCCTCCATCGGTGAGATGACACCGTGAAGCACATGATAGGTCCCGTTATAGTCCCTGATCCTCTCCATGGCCATTACGTCCCTCGGGGTCTCCACCACGCAGATAAGATCCTTCCTGCGTCCCGGATCCGAACAGATCTTACAGGGATCTGAGTCCGTCAGGTTCCCGCAGATAGAACAGTGCCTCAGCTGTCTTTTGGCGTTCAGCATGGAATCAGCCAGAGCCTCCACCTGCTTCTCGTCCTTATCGAGGATATGAAAAGCGAGCCTCTGCGCTGACTTCTCGCCCACGCCCGGAAGCTTTGACAATTCGTTTATGAGTATTTCAAGCTGTCTTGGATAATCTCTCATCTCTTATTTTTCTTCCCTCATTACAGGAGTCCGGGGATATCAAGGCCGCCTGTGAACTGTCCCATTGTGCTCTGTGACATTTCATCGATCTGTCTGAGTCCCTCGTTTACAGCAGCCATTACAAGATCCTCAAGGGTCTCTACGTCATCGGGATCTACCACTTCGGGCTTGATAACGAGCTTTACGAGTTCCTTCTTGCCGCTTACTGTGGCCTCAACAACTCCGCCGCCTGCTGTAGCTGTGACTTCCTTCTCTTCCAGTTCAGCCTGTGCTCTTTCCATCTGTGCCTGAAGAGCCTGCATCTGCTGTAACTGCTGCATATTGAATCCGCCGGCCTTCTGAGGCTTCTTAGCCTTACCGGCTCTCATTCCTTTTCCCATTTTAATCCTCCACTATTATATCCAGTCCCAGAGCGTCCTTCGCTTCTCTCACGTAGTCCTTCTCCGGTTCCGTTTTTTCTTTTTCCAGCTGTTTTTCCAGCACTATGCCGCCTTTAACGGAACGCTTCAGTATTCCCGACATGATGCTGTCTATGGTCTCTATCTTTTCCTGAACGTGCTTTCTGGCAAATTCCGTGCTGACCGCTATGGTGTATGTCGCCTTCCGTACGTCCTTAAGTCTGGTCCAGCTTCTGATAAGATTGAAGCTTCCGCTTCTCATCTCGCCCTCTTCCATGGCGTCTCTCCAGAGGTCCTCCAGATCCAGGACTTCCGAATCGAAATCAGCCGTGCTTCTTAAAGCGTTCCTCTCAAGCTGTTCCCTCGAAAGCTCTATGGGTTTATCCATGTCGATGGTCTTGATGAGGATGTCCGGCTTCGGAGCTGCAGCAGGGATCTCCTGCTCTTCGGGCTCGGTGACCGGTGCCTCAGCCGGAGAAACGGTCTCTTCTGCAGGTCTCGTTACAGCCTGCTGATTAGGCGCCTCGGGCTTCACAGTCCTCGGTACAGCTTCAGTCATGTAGCTGCCCTTTCCTCCTGACAGCGCCACTATATCAAGCTCCATCAGTATCCTGGGCTGCGTGGACCATCTGGCCTCGTTTATGGTCTTGGAGATCCTCAGTATCGCCTTCTCTATCTCATCGAAACCGATATGCATCGACTGCTCCCTTACCTTTTCAACGTTCTCAGAAGACATGTTGAGAAGAGCGTCGGGATCCCTCATGAACTTGGTGATAAGAAGGTTCCTGTAATGAGCGTTCCAGTCCTTCATGAGCTGTTTGGCGTCTCTTCCCTCTCTCAGCACCTTGTCAAGAAGGGTAAGCGCCTCTCCCGATTTATGAAGCGATACCAGGTCCGTAAGTTCGATGAAGAACTCGTCTCCCACGGTACCCAGGTAATCCAGTACCTCATCACGTGTGATATGCTCATCACCGGATGCAAGCACCTGATCCAGGATGCTGAGTCCGTCACGGACTGAACCGTCGGCGTTCACAGCCAGAAGCTTGAGGGCGTCATCATCTATCGTTATGCCTCTCTCGCTGCAGATATTTCTCATATCCTCTTCAAGCACCGCCTGAGGCACCCTCTTGAAATCCAGTCTCATGCATCTTGAGAGAATGGTCTGAGGAAGCTTCTGAGGCTCCGTGGTGCAAAGAATAAAGATCACGTTCTCAGGCGGTTCCTCCAGCGTCTTCAGAAGAGCGTTGAAAGCGCCTGTAGAGAGCATGTGGACCTCGTCTATTATATATACCTTCTTGCTTCCGACCTGCGGAGGGTACTTCACGGATTCCCTGAGTTCGCGGATGTTATCCACGCCGTTATTGGATGCGGCGTCTATCTCGATGACGTCCATAAAGGAACCTGCTGCTATGGCCCTGCAGTTAGCGCAGGTGCCACAGGGACGTTCTCCGTCTCCCGTGCAGTTCAGAGCCTTGGCAAGGAGCCTTGCCATGGTGGTCTTTCCGGTACCTCTGGTACCCGCAAAAAGATATGCGTGGCTCACGCTTCCCTGAGCGATCTGGTGTTTTAGGATTTTTATTATGTGCTCCTGCCCCAGCACTTCCCCGAAGACTTCAGGGCGGCGGGCACGGTACAGCGCCTGGTACATATTATCCTCTCAAACGTGCTTAAACGGCGGTCTGATCCGGCCGCCTGTCAAAAATCTATGGTCCTGTTAAAAAAGACTGCCCTTTGAGAGCTCCGCCAACTTAGAGAAGGCTTATCTGCGGCACATAAGAACTTCCGCTTATTGCTGCTTCCTTCCGGACCTGACAAGGTTCACGGCATCCCATTGCGCAGGACCCAAACCGAGCAGGTGAAGCTCTCAAAAGGCAATCTTATTAACATTATGAGTATAGCATTTTAGTTGATTTCGGTCAAGTGCAGCGACAAAAAAGCGCCGAACATATTCGGCGCTTTTAAAATCGTGTTATTTCATGCTATCCATGATCTTCAGGTACTCCTCTATCACTTCCACACACTTTTCTATGCTGATCTTGGAAGTGTTGAGACACAGGTCGTAGCATCTCGCGTCGTTCCACTCATGGTCTGTGTAATACCTGTGGTATGCCGCTCTTTCCTTGTTTATCCTGTCGATCCTTCTGATGGCCTCATCTCTGTCGCAGCCGTCATACTTGATGGCATTCTCGATCAGGTCGTCCTCGTCTGCATGGATGAAGACTCTTACCACGTCGGGATGATCCTGAAGGACGAAGTGAGCGCATCTTCCTACGATGACTGCGCTTTCATCCCTGTCTGCTATATCCCTGATGATTCCTGCAGTCATGTTAAAGATGTTATCCTTGGAAAGGTATTTCTTGGAAGAAGGAGATGCGATCTCGGATCCTGAATATTTTTTGAATCTGCTATCCTCGTGCTTTTCATCTGCACCGCTTACTATGGACATGTTGATCCCGTGCTCCATGGAAACCATGGTCATGAGCTCTTTGTCATAGTAGTGGATGCCAAGCTCTTTGGATATGGCTTTGGCCACCTGGCGTCCGCCGGAGCCATAACTTCTGGATATCGTGATTATGTGTTTACCCATCATGAACTCCTTTCTTTATTCACCTAAGTATGCCTTACGGACACTGTCGTTATGAAGAAGCTCGGATGCCGGTCCGGAAAGGGAGATCTTGCCTGTCTCAAGAACGTAAGCACGGTCCGCGATGGAAAGTGCCATCTGAGCGTTCTGCTCTACCAGAAGTATGGTAGTTCCCGCCTTATGCAGGTTCTGAATGATCTCGAATATCTGCTCTACGAGTATGGGTGCAAGTCCCATGGAGGGCTCGTCCAGCATGAGAAGCTTGGGCTGGCTCATCAGAGCTCTTCCCATGGCGAGCATCTGCTGTTCTCCTCCTGAAAGCGTACCTGCTACCTGTTTGTATCTTTCCTTAAGTCTGGGGAACTGCTCATATACGAGCTCCAGATTCTGAGGGATGGTGCTTGCCTTTTCCGTATAGGCTCCCATCTCAAGGTTTTCCTGTACAGTCATCTGAAGGAAAACACGTCTTCCTTCGGGAACCTGTGAAAGACCTTTCTCTACGAGCTTGTGAGCGGGGACTTTTCCGATGTCCTGTCCCAGGAAGTTGATGGATCCGGTCTTGGATCTGAGAAGTCCTGAAACGGTGTTCAGAGTGGTGGACTTGCCTGCTCCGTTGGCACCTATAAGGGTAACTATCTCTCCTTCGTTTACTTCAAAGGAAATGCCTTTGATGGCGTGGATGGCTCCATAATATACGTTGATATCTTCAACGCTCAAGATCTTTTCCATTATTTCGCCTCCTTTTTCTTACCCAGATATGCTTCGATTACCGTAGGGTTGTTCTGGATCTCTTCCGGATTTCCCTTGGCTATGATACGGCCGAAGTTAAGTACTGCGATACCCTCGCAGACGTTCATTACAAGGCTCATGTCGTGCTCGATCAGAATGATAGCGATACCGAAGGTGTCCCTTATCTTTCTGATGTTGTTCATGAGTTCCGCAGTTTCCGAAGGGTTCATGCCTGCGGCAGGCTCGTCCAGAAGGAGGACCTTGGGGTCTGTTGCCAGAGCTCTTACGATCTCCAGCCTTCTCTGAGCGCCGTAGGGAAGTGAGCTTGCCTGAAAATCCGCCATATCCTGCATGTCAAAGATCGAGAGGAGTTCCAAAGCCTTTTCGTGGGCGGCCTTCTCCTGCTTTCTGTACTTAGGGCCGTGGAAGATTCCGCTGAACAGGCCGTAGTTCAACTCTTCATGCATTGCTGCCTTGACGTTCTCCTCTACCGTGAGCTTGTCAAAAAGCCTGATGTTCTGGAAGGTACGGGCGATACCCATTTTGCTGATCTGGGTGGTTGTCATGCCCGCGGTATCCACGCCGTCAAAGAGGAAAGTTCCTCTCGTGGGCTGGTAAACCTTCGTAAGCAGGTTAAAGATGGTGGTCTTGCCTGCGCCGTTAGGTCCGATGATACCCGCGATCTCCGTGCGTCCGATGGACAGTGTGAATTCATCAACAGCTGTAAGTCCGCCGAAATCTATGCCGAGACCCTTTATCTCCAGAATAGGCGCCTTGTCCCTGTCTCTTTCGGGAAGGATTATCTCGTCTACGGTCGACTTTGATTCGTCATAGTTTTCGTAAACGTCATACACGGTGTTCTGGATATATTCGTCATTCTTTACTTTAACGCTCATCCTTTAGACACCTCCTTCCGTTCCGGGTTCAGAGCCTTTGCCCTTGAATATCTTTTCTCTTATGCCCTGGGTGAACATCTTGATCTTAGGGCTGTAGGTAAATATCATTACCAGGATGAGAACGATGGCGTATGCCAGCATTCTGTAATCCGCGAACTGTCTCAGCGCCTCGGGGAGTATGGTGAGTACTGTGGCCGCGATGATGGAGCCCCAGATGTTTCCCAGTCCTCCGAGAACTACGAATACCAGGATCAGTACCGAGGTATTGAAGTTGAACTTGATGGGAAGGAGCGTGGAGTAGTTCAGTCCGAACAGTGCTCCGCCCATGCCTGCAAGAGCAGCGGATACAGTGAATGCCATGAGTTTGTATCTCATGACGTTGAGTCCGATGGACTCAGCAGCGATACGGTTGTCGCGGCAGGCCATGATGGCTCTTCCCTGCTTGGAGTTCATGATGTTCTGAACTATGAAGAGGGTTATGAGAACAAGTATGAAACCTGCTGTGAATGTGGATACCCTCTGTACCGCAGTAGCTCCCATGGGACCGTTAAGAAGCATTCTTCCGCTTTCCTCAAGTCCGAGATCCGGATTGGTCCTTAAGTGGAATCCGTTGCTGTCAACGCCTGCGTAGACGATGTTCATTATGTTCTTAATGATCTCGCCGAACGCAAGGGTAACGATGGCCAGGTAGTCTCCTCTCAGCCTCAGTACGGGAATTCCGATGAGGAAGCCCAGGATACCTGCTACTATAGCTCCGCAGACGACTGCTGCCGCAAGCCTTACGCCGTCGGGAAGACCCGATGACTCAAGCATGCCGGAAACCACGATACCCATGAATGCGCCGGCTGACATGAAGCCGGCATGTCCCAGGGACAGCTCTCCGGAAATACCTACTACCAGGTTAAGGGATACAGCCATGATTATATAGGCACAGATAGGCACCAGCTGTCCCTGAAGGGAACTGGATACCACGCCCATGCTGTTCAGTACCGTTACGACGACGAACGCGATTATAACGATACCGTATGATATCATTGAATTTTTTGTGTATGGCGAAAGCTTGCCGTTCTTTATCTTCATCTTCATGCTTCTCACCTACACTTTCTCTGTTATCTTCTTTCCGAGAAGTCCGGTGGGCTTCACGAGAAGAACTATGATCAGAACTCCGAATACGATGGCATCCGAAAGTTCAGACGATATATACGCTCTTCCGAAGATCTCGATAACGCCGATCAGGATGCCGCCGAGCATGGCTCCGGGGATGGAACCGATGCCGCCGAATACAGCAGCTGTGAATGCCTTGATACCGGGCATGGCACCTGTGGTGGGCATGAGAGCAGGATATGAAGAGCAAAGCAAAACGCCCGCTATGGCTGCCAGAGCAGAACCGATAGCAAAGGTCATTGATATTGTCGAGTTTACGTTGATTCCCATGAGCTGGGCTGCGCCGTTATCTTCAGAAACGGCACGCATGGCTTTGCCGACCTTGGTGCGTCCCGTAAAAAGCGTCATGCCGATCATTATAATGATGGCTGCCACCAGTGTGAACAGAGCTTCCCAGGTTACGGTGAGCTCTCCTCCAAAGAGGGAGATGCTGGAACCGAAGCTGCTGAAAACAGACGTGAATACTTTGGGAGCGCTTCCCCAGATTATGAGGGCAGCGTTCTGCAGGAAGTATGACACGCCGATAGCTGTAATGAGAACCGCAAGCGATCCGGTGCCTCTTAAAGGTCTGTATGCCAGACCTTCGATAAGGATACCGAGGGCTGTGCATACGATCATGGCCAGGATCACAGACACCCATGCGGGCAGGTTAAGATAGGAGGTCGCGCAAAACGATATGTACGCACCTACCATGATAACGTCGCCATGGGCGAAGTTCAGCATTTTGGATATGCCGTATACCATTGTATAGCCTAAGGCGATGATAGCGTAAACGCTTCCAAGGCTCAGGCCGTTTATCAGATTCGTTAAGAATATCATATCTAATCCTCAAATCGGGGCGCCGCCAAAGCAGCGCCCCTCAGATAAATTTTTTGTTTTAACGATTTATCAGTCGTCTTTATTTGTCTACGTAGATTCCGCCTTCGATGACGCAGACTACAGGAGTCTTGTTGACTTCGCCCTTGTCGTTCCAGGTCATGCCTGTTCCGGTAAGTCCGTCATATGTGAAGCCGCCTGTGAACTGTCCGATCATGGCGTCGCAGATCTCTTCGTTAGCCTGGTCAGGTGTAAGTCCTGCTGCCTTGAATGCATCATAGAGTGCATAGATAGCGTCATAACCGTCAGCTGCGAACTGGTTGGGAACTTCGTTGTATGCTGCCTGATACTTCTCAACGAAGGAAGCAACGTTCTCATCTGTTGACCACGGGTTGAAAGGAGTCATGAGCATAACGCCCTCAGCAAGTGCTGTGTCGAAACCTTCCATATCAAGGATACCGTCCATACCGTCTACTCCGAAGAATATAGGTGCATAGTTCATATCCTTAGCCTGTTTCATGATAACTGATGCAGGTGTGTAGTAAATAGGAAGGAATACTACTTCTGCTCCTGCGGACTTGCAGGAAGTAAGCTGTGCGCTGTAGTCAGCGTTGGTATCATCGGGATATGTCTCTGCTGCAACGATCTCGCCGCCCTTGCCCTCGAATTCTGTCTTGAATGTATTGAAGATACCTGTTGAATAAGGATCGGAGTTGTTGTAGATAACGCCTACCTTCTTGCCGGCCATGTTCTCTGCGATGTAGTCAGCTGCCTTGATTCCCTGGTTGGGGTCTGTGAAGCAAACCTGGAATACGTTGTCCTTACCTGCGGTAACGTCAGCGGATGAAGCGGAAGGAGTAAGTTCGAATACTCTGTCTTCAAATGTGATAGCTGATGTAGCGATGCAGGATCCGGTGGTAACTGTTCCCATCATGATCTGAATGCCCCAGTCTTTAAGCTTGTTGTAAGCGTTTACAGCCTTTTCACCGTCAGCTTCGTCGTCTTCCATCTTGAATTCGATCTGAAGGTCGGGGTTGGCTTCGTTGATCTCAGCAACTGCGATTTCAGCGCCCTGCTTAACAGCTGTGCCGTAGATGGAAGCTCCGCCTGTTAAAGGACCGGAACAACCGATCTTGATAGTTGCTGCGCCTTCTGCTGCGCCGCTGTCACTTGAACCGCTGTCGCTTGAACCGCCGCAGGCTGCGAAGGTGAATACCATTGCCAGTGCCAGTGCAATGACCATAAACTTCTTGAAATAACTGTTCTTCTTCATTTCTTTCTTTCCTCCTAAAGAATTGATCTGAAACCTTTCATCACTTGTCAGCCCTCAGAAGCCAAAAGTAAAAGCCCGGGGCGCATGCCACAGGCTTTGAAAGTTCTTAGTATTCGTAAACAGGTCATTCTTTCTGAACTCTTATCTTCGCCCGCAGCTCAATATTCATCATTTATTAGCAGTACATCGACTGCGATAATAATGACGCTGATAATGATCAAGCTGAGAACTATAACCGAGTTCATTAATAATACCTCCCATTTACAAGATGGGTCTATATTATCACCTATTCATCATAATGTCAACGGTTTTTTGTAATAATATCACAATTTTTCGCAAAAATTTGTGATTGTTAAACAAAATTTAAGGTTTTTTGCCCTCCTTTAGCCATAAAACCATATCTGACTCGGAAATGATGGGGATACCGAGCTCCTTGGCCTTTTTATTTTTGCCTGAATTAGAGGTCAGATCGTTGTTTATGAGGTATGCAGTCTTGGCCGAAACTGATCCTGCAACCTTTCCTCCGTTGGCTTCGATCTCAGCTTTAAGGGCGTCTCTGTTGGGATAGGTCTCAAGACTTCCGGTTATTACGAAGGTCATGTCCTTAAGGAGCTCACCTGCCTCTTCGAAGGCGGTGTCCAGCTCCACCTCTGAGAGGAGATCGTCCACCATGGCGGCGTTCTTTTCATCGGCGAAGAAGTTCACGTAAGCTTCCGCCATGACCGAACCTATACCTTCTATGGTCACCAACTCGTCTGCCTCAAGGCTTCTTATCTTTTCCCAGTCATTTCTGCAGTAATTGCATACGAGGCCGGCGTTGGCCCTTCCAAAATTGGGGATGCCCAGCGAATAAAGGAACGCCTGGGGAGTGACCTTTCTGGCCTTCTCAACCGCATCGCATAAATTCCTGAATGACAGCTCGCCGAAACCTTCCATCACAACTATCTCATCGTGATGTTCATCTATTCTGAAGATATCCGCAAATTCTCTTATAAGGCCTCTGTCTATCAGTTTCTCCAGAGTCGACTCCGAAAGGCCCTCGATGTTCATGGCATCGCGGGATACGAAGTGTGAGAATCCCTTTATCTGCTTCGCAGGGCATTCAGGGTTCGGGCAGTTCAGCGTCTCCACGCCGTTCTCGCTCTTTATGACCGTGTCTCCTCCGCAGACGGGACAGGTCTCGGGAATGTGTATGTTTCCCGACCTCGTCAGGTTCTCCGCTATCTGGGGTATGATCATATTGGCCTTGTATACTCTGATACTGTCACCTATCCCGAGCTTCAGCTCCTTCATAACGGATACGTTATGTACTGACGCCCTGGATACGGTGGTCCCCTCAAGCTCTACAGGATCGAAGATCGCCACGGGATTGATGAGACCGGTCCTGGACGCGGACCATTCGATCTCGCGAAGTTCAGTCTCCGCAGTCTCGTCCTGCCACTTGAAGGCTATGGAGTCCCTGGGGAACTTGGCTGTCACGCCTAAAGATCTTCCGTATTCTATGTCATTGAAGGATACCACAAGTCCGTCTGAAGGCACGGGGTTGTCCGCGATGTGATCCGCAAACCACCTGATGGTCTCGTCAACGGTATTTCCCGTTATGAGCTTATGCTCCACCACCTGGAAGCCCTGGGCTTTCAGCCAGTCGAACTGTTCCTTTCTGGTTACGAAGTCCTTCCCTTCAGCTGACACGAGAGCGAACGCAAAAAATTTAACCCCCCTCTGCTTCGTGATCCTGGGATCCAGCTGTCTCACGGATCCGGAGCAAAGGTTTCTCGGATTTTTGTATTTGGCGCCTTCATCGGTTATAGCCGAATTGATCTTTTCGAAATCTTCATAGGTGATCACAGCCTCTCCTCTCAGGACCAGCTCCCCTTTGAAGTCGATGTTAAGAGGAACGTTGGAAAAGACTCTGGCGTTATTTGTGATGACCTCTCCTACCTCGCCGTTTCCTCTGGTGACGGCCTTTACGAGAGTCCCTCCGCCATAGGTGAGGACTACTGTAAGTCCGTCCAGCTTCCAGGACATGAGAGCTTCATGATCGCCTACAAAAGACTTGAGCGCCTCAGGTTCCTTGGTCTTATCAAGGCTCAGCATCTTTGACGGATGAGCTTCCTTCGGAAGTTCTGAAAGCACCTCATAGCCCACGTTCTGCGTAGGGCTGTTTGAGAAGACCGTTCCCGTCTCCTTCTCCAGCTCCTGAAGCCTGTCATAGAGCCTGTCGTACTCGTAGTTCGGCATGATCTCCCTGGCCTCCTGGTAGTACGCCAAAGACGCCTCGTTCAGAGTCTCTATGAGCTGCTTCATCTTAATAATCTTGTCGTTCATTTGAATCACCTGTTAACAACATATATGCGCCAATATATACCTCCTGCGAGCGCTCGCGCTTAGTCCTCGCGCAGCAGTGCTAAGCTCTGTCTGCGCTCCGCTTGCCAGTCGCTAAGCACCGGCGCTGCGGGAAATCGCATCCGGCATATATTGCCGCTATACCTTCTTCAATGGCGCCATTCCGATGGCCAGTTTTTTGGTCCCGTAATCATCGAAGATGACGGTGACCGTGGTCGGCGTGGCGTCCACCACTATGCCGTGTCCGAACTTGCCGTGAGTAACGTTATCGCCTATCTCAAATGACTCCGCGCTCGCCGTCTTCTTCACTTGCTGCTTGGCAAATCTCAGAGGATCATAGTAAGACGGCTGCTCTGTTCCGTAGTTCCCAAATGGTGATATGGGCGCCCTGGCAAAACCGTCCAGCGTGCCGAGCCCCAGACCCAGCTTGTCACCGGATCTTTTGTTCACGTAGGAGTTTCCTATCACATCCAGAAGTTTGGGATCGATCTCCGATATGAACATGGATTCTCTGGCGAAATCTCCGTGCCCATAGGTGACCCTGTACTGGGCTGAGGTGAGGATCAGCTTCTCTCTGGCTCTGGTCATTCCCACGTAACAGAGTCTCCTCTCCTCTTCGATCCCTTCTTCCGTATCCATCGACCTGAAGCTGGGGAAGAGTCCGTCTTCCATCCCTGGCATGAACACCACAGGGAACTCAAGTCCCTTGGCGCTGTGAAGGGTCATGAGAGTGACCTTTCCGTCAGAATCATCGTAGTTATCGGTGTCGCTCTGAGTGGATACCCTCTCAAGGAACTCGTCCAGAGTGGCTTCCTCGCCTGCATCCTCCTTTTCCTTCTCATAATCGTATATAAACGATTTGAAATCAAGGAGGTTTTCGATCCTGCTTTCGGCTTCCTGGGTGTTCTGCGCTTCAAGAGCTCCCAGGTATCCGGTCCTGACCAGCAGGTTATCGTATATGTCAGAAACTCTCAGGTTATCCCTTTCATCTATGCATTCACGGATCACATCCAGCATGGACTTAAGTGATTCCCTTGCTTTCTTGGTGAAGCTTTCCAGAGTGTCATCCTCAAGCAGGCACTCAAAGATACTCAGCCCCCTCACCTGAGCAAGAGCCCTGTACTTGGCAAGTGTAGTGGGACCTATGCCGCGCTTCGGCTCGTTTATGATCCTCTCAAGCGCTATATCGTCTCTCGGATTAACCACCAGACGCATATAGCTGATCATATCCTTGGTCTCTTTTCTCTCGTAGAAGCTGAAACCTGAAAGGATCTGATAAGGGATCCTCGATTTCTTCAGAGCATCTTCAAAAAGCCTGGACTGGGCGTTCGTCCTGTAGAGCACCGCAAAATCATCAAAGCTCCTTCCAAGCTGCCCCAGGAACTTTATCTCCTGAGCGACGTATGCCGCTTCTTCCTTATCTGAATCCAGCCTGTTATATATTACAAGATCTCCCTCTTCCTTATCTGTCCAGAGTTTCTTTGACTTTCTGTCACGGTTATTCTTTATGACCGAGTTGGCGCAGGCAAGGATATTCTTAAAGGATCTGTAGTTCTGTTCAAGCTTAACTACCTTGGCACCCTTGAAATCCTTCTCGAAGTCGAGGATATTCCTGATATCCGCGCCTCTCCACTGATAGATGCACTGATCGTCGTCACCTACTACACAGAGATTCCTGTGCTGCATCGCAAGAAGGTGTATCAGCTCGTACTGGATGCGGTTGGTATCCTGGTACTCGTCCACCATGATATATTTGAACCTTCTCCTATAATCCTCCAGGATGTCCGGGTTATCTCTCAGGAGATGATATGCTTTTAAAAGCAGGTCGTCGAAGTCCATGGCGTTGTTCTTCTTAAGGGCGGCTTCGTAGTCCTTGTAGACCTTGTAGTAGACCCTGGAGGTCGGAGTGTCCATCTCCATCTCCTTGAACTTTTCAGGATCCCAGTCGCGCTCCTTGCACTTGCTGATTATGGATGAAAGGAGCGGATAAGGATAGTCCTTGGAATCGATATTTCTTTCCTTATATATATTCTTAAGGACAGCCTTCTGGTCCACGGTATCGTATACGACGAAGCTCTTCGTGTAGCCCACCTTCTCCGGATACTCCCTGAGCATACGAAGGCTCATGGCGTGGAAGGTCATGATCCACATGCCGGGGCATACTCCCACCAGCTTCTCAACCCTATCTCTCATCTCTCCCGCCGCCTTGTTGGTGAAGGTAACGGCCAGGATGTTATAGGGCTTCACGCCCTCCTCGATGAGGTAGGCTATCCTGTGGGTCATGGTCTGGGTCTTGCCGGAACCGGCTCCCGCTAATATAAGAAGCGGTCCCTCAGTGTACCGGACTGCTTCTCTTTGTTCCTTGTTTAAGTGATCTAAATTCATATGTTTATTATATCATGGATGCTGTCCTATATAAAGGTCATTGTGTCGATCCCGCGCTGAATCTTTTTGTCGGTTTGAGCTGATACACTAAAGTTGTAATATGAATTCCAATATCGTAGAATATTCTTAAGATGAAAGGAGTTCATATCATGTATGTCGATCCCGAATTAAAAGAAAGAATTATCAAACTTAAAATACAGG